>Ga0070661_100000574_pt1 | contig 27958 bp, 28 predicted proteins | sample KBSC43metaG_FD_64663 | JGI IMG/M metagenome (GOLD analysis project Ga0070661, IMG submission 64663) | Corn rhizosphere microbial communities from Kellogg Biological Station, Michigan, USA - KBS C4-3 metaG | ecosystem: Host-associated > Plants > Roots > Rhizosphere > Soil ... | reverse complement strand
AGCCTCAAGCGCTAGTGCCTTGACCTCGGCGGCCGAGCCCCAACAATATTAAAGGAATGAAATAAAACCCGCTTTTTCGGCCCGCATTAAACGAAACTTTGGCCCGTTTCACATCAGCTTTGGATGCGTTTAGGAGAATCCCGTGGGAGTTGTCGTCAAGCTTACCGAGGCGCACAATGCGAAGGCCAGTCTTCAGCCGCTTGCCGCGCTTGTCGAGGAGGACATGGCTCATGTCAACCACATCATCCTCGACCGGGCCCGGTCCAATGTCGAGCTTATCCCCGAACTTGCTCATCACCTGATCGACTCTGGCGGCAAGCGCTTGCGCCCTATGCTTACCCTGGCCGCGGCCAGGCTGTGCGGCTATCAAGGCGATGGCCACGTACGGCTAGCTGCGAGTGTCGAGTTCATGCATACCGCCACGCTCCTTCATGATGACGTGGTCGATGAGAGTAATCTCCGCAGGGGCAAGACTGCGGCCCGGCTCCTCTGGGGCAACGAGGCAAGCGTGCTGGTCGGCGATTTCCTGCTCGGCCAGGCCTTCAAGATGATGGTGGACGTAGGTTCGCTCGGCGCGTTGCGCATCCTCTCTGACGCGGCGGCGGTGATCGCCGAGGGTGAGGTGATGCAACTCATCACTGCGAAGAACACCGAGACCACTGAGGACGACTATCTCGCGGTGATCGACGCCAAGACGGCGGCTCTGTTCGCTGCCGCAGCCGAGATCGGCGCAGTGATCGCGGGGCGGCCGAAATCGGAAGCTTCTGCCCTGCGCTCCTACGGACGCAACCTAGGTCTCGCTTTCCAGCTCGTCGACGACGCGCTCGACTATTCGGGCGAGCCCTCGACGCTCGGCAAAAGCGTGGGCGACGACTTCCGCGAGGGCAAGATCACGCTGCCCGTGGTGCTGTGTTACCGGCGTGGCAATGCGGCCGAGCGGGCGTTCTGGCAGCGCACCCTGCAGCAAGGCGAAATCGGCGAGGACGATCTCGCCGAGGCGTTTGCGCTGATGAAGCGCCATAACGCGCTCGGCGATACCATGGAGCGGGCGCGCCACTACGGCGCAATCGCACGCGATGCGCTCGCCATCTTCCCTGACTCCGAGCCAAAGGCAGCGCTGCTCGAGGCCATCGAGTTCTGCGTCGACCGCCCGTTCTAGCCGAGTGCCGAGGCGGCCATCCACCAGGCAGGATGCTGTGCTGTCAGAATCCCAGCGGCATGCCTCGCCTCATTCTCGCTCACGAACAGAGCAAAGCAAGTCGGCCCGCTTCCCGAGAGCCTCGCGATGCGTGCGCCTGGCAGAGTCGACAGCGCGGCAAGCACTTCCCCGATTTGCCGCACGCGGCGCAAGGCAGGCGGTTCGAGATCGTTTCCGCGCAGCAGAATGTAGGCAATAAGCTTGTCAAAGCTTCCGCCGAAATCCGGGGGTTGCGGTTTTGCCGGAAGCGATCCCAAAGGCTCGGCACCGAGCGAGCCGTAGACTTCAGCCGTTGCCAGCGGTACGCACGGGTTGGCGAGGAGAACTCCGCAAGATGGAAAGCCCTTCACCGGCTCGACATTTTCGCCCCTGCCGGTCATGAGGGCAGGGATGCTCTTGAGGCAGACGCTCACGTCAGAGCCGAGCTTCTTCGCAAATGCCGCCAAATCGGTCTCGCTCGGTGTGCCGCCATTGGCGTCGGCGATCAGCCGCAAAGTAGCTGCTGCGTCGGCAGAACCGCCGCCAAGACCTGCGGCGACCGGCAGGGTCTTGATCAACCGAAAGTCCCCGAGGCGAAGGTGAGGCTTGGCAGCCTTCGCGGCTTCGGCCGCCCTCACGATGAGATTGTCGCTGTCCAAAGCGCCGCCAAAGGGACCTTCGATCACAAGCTCCAGTCCCTCGCCCGGTGTAAGCTCGATGACGTCACCGACGTCGGCGAAAGCCACCAGGCTTTGAATTTCGTGAAAGCCGTCGCCGCGGCGCCCGAGGACCTCAAGCGTGAGGTTGAGTTTGGCGCGCGCAAGCTCACGGAGCACCGTCATGCTCCGCTGCCCACGCGGTCGCCAAGCCGCCGCGTACTATTGCGTCTTCTGGCCGGTTTGCGTGGTGCGGTCTTGCGCCGATTTGGTCTCGGCGGTGTCGTTTAGACCGGAAGCGATCTTCTCTTTGAGACTGACGATCTGCTCATCCTCCGGCTTGAGCGTCAGCGCCTGCTGCCACTGATATTTCGCCTCGAGTTTGCGTCCGACACGCCAATAGGCATCGCCCAGATGATCGTTGATGATGGGATCGTCGGGCTTGAGCTCGACCGCGCGCTCGAGGTTCTCAACGGCCGCTGGAAGATTCCCCAGCCTGAAATAGGCCCAGCCCAGGCTATCGACATAGTAGCCGTCGTCGGGTTTGAGCTTCACCGCCTTGCGGATGTAGTCCATCGCCTGCTTCAAATTGCGGCCCTGATCGATCCAGGAATAGCCGAGATAATTCAGCACGAGTGACTCGTCGGGAGAAAGCTCAAGCGCCTCCTTGAAATCCGATTCCGCTGCGGCCCAGTCCTTCAGCCGCTCGTTCGATACGCCGCGCGAATAGAACAGGGCCCAATTCTCCTTGCTGGGTCTTCCGATCAGCTGGATGGCCCGGGAATAGTAGTCCTTGGCTTCGCCATAGCGCTCATGTGAGCGCAAGATGTTGCCGAGCGCGTCATAGGTACGAATTTCCTTGGGCTCCTTGGCAATGAGATCTTCGAGCAGAGACTTGGCGTCGTCCACTCGGTTGAGCGAGTTCAGCGCGAAGGCCTTCTGAATCTGCACGTTCAGCCAAAGCGGCGAGTCCTCTTTGATCTCGTCGAAGGCCTGCATCTCAAGCTCATATCTCTTGGCGCCTTCATACGCCTCGCCGAGCGCGGCATAAGCGAGCGGGAAATCGGGCTTAAGGTACAGGGCGAACTGCAAGAAGATGATGCCCATGTCGAGACCGCCCTCGCCGGCAAGCGCGTCGCCGATGCCGTAGAACACCTCGGAGAGACCTTCGGTGGGATTTGCGACGAGCAGCGGCGGCGTCTTACCGCTTTCGATGTCGATGAGCAGCGCCTTAGAGAGCGGATGAGGTGCAGACTTGGCGATGTGGGTCTTGAGCGTCTGGCGCGCGAGCTTGCGGTTATTCTCATTTACCGCATGGCGCGCATATGCGTCCGCCACCCTAAGCGTCGAGGGATTCTTCTTGAACGCCTGGGCGAAAGCCTGGCGGGCGATGTCGTGCTTGCCGGCCACGTCGGCGATCAGAGCGCGGTGGTAGCGCTGATAGAACTGGGCCCAGTCAGCATCGCTCAAGCTGTCGAGCGTGGCGAGCGCATCGTCGGGCTTGCCATCGGCCTGCTGCACCCAAGCGCGAGCAAGTGTCGAGGTGAGGTCGGCGATCGGGCCTTGGCGCGCCGCGGCGAAATGCTCGTCGGCCCCCTTATAGTCACCCTTCTTGAATGCCTCGCAGCCGAGCAGGAACTGGCCGATGCGGTGCGACGGCTCGATCTTGACGAGCTGGTTGGCGAGCTCGATGGCGCGATCCCAATGGGCCGAGGCCGCTTCGAGCAGGAAAGCCTGCTCGAGAATGATCTCGTTGGCGGGATCGCCGGCGAGGGCCTTGGAATAGAAACCGGCGGCGGCCTCCGTGTCGTGGTCACCGCGCGCCAGGCGCCCCGAGAGATAGTTGCCGAGCAGCGTGCCCTCGTCGTCGGTCGGTGGATTATCCGACACCACCTCCGAATAGGCGGCCGGAGACCCAAGAATTGCGGCAACGAGAAGAGATCTCAGCGCCCAACGGCGCAGAGTCGCGCTTTTCACGATCGTCATATGGCTTCGGCTGTGAGGCCGCCCCAAGAAGACACGGTTGGATTGATCCCCCGTAGAAGGTTGGTAGGAACCTTAGCCAAAGGTTAGGCGCTTTTTATCCCCAAGCAAACCCTAAGCTTCCTGACGCCTAATCGCGGCGCGTTTGTGGCCATCGCCGCGACATAGCGGCTGCCGCCTCACATATTGACGTAATTCGGCCCGTCACCGCCCTCAGGCGGTACCCAAGTAATGTTCTGCGCGGGGTCCTTCACGTCGCAAGTTTTGCAGTGGACACAATTCTGCGCGTTGATCTGGAAGCGCTCGCGATCGCCCTCAGCCACCACCTCATAGACCAGAGCCGGGCAATAGCGTTGAGCCGGCTCGGCATATTCCGGCAGATTGCGCTCGATGGGAATTGACGGACCGGCAAGCCTGAGATGCACCGGCTGGTTCTCGGCGTGATTGGTTCCCGACAGGAATACGGAGGATAGAATGTCGAAGGTAAGCACGCCGTCAGGCTTTTCGTACTCGACCTGTTTTTCCGTCGCCGCCTTGTGCAGGGTCGCGTAGTCGGGCTTCAGATGTTTCAGCGTGTGGCCCAGGAACGGGAAGACCGTGTTGAGCCACATGTCGATGCCGCCCAGCATCACGCCGAGCTGCGTGCCGAACCGCGACCAGAGCGGCTTCACGTTGCGCACCTTCTTGAGCTCCTTGGCCATGACGCTTGCCTGCACGGCCTGAGGATAGGCTTTGAGCACGTCGCGCGAGCGCCCGGTGTCGATGGCTGCAAACGCGGCTTCTGCAGCCATCATTCCGGAGAGCATGGCGTTGTGCGAGCCCTTGATGCGGGGCACGTTCATGAAGCCCGCTGCGCAGCCGATCAGCGCGCCGCCCGGAAACGCGAGCCGCGGGATCGCCTGGAAGCCTCCCTCTGTGAGCGCGCGGGCGCCATAGGCGATGCGCTTGCCGCCCTCGAGATGTTCGCGGATGAGCGGATGCGTCTTGGCGCGCTGAAACTCTTTGAATGGATTGAGATAGGGATTGGCGTAGTCGAGATGGACGACGAAGCCGACCGACACCAGTCGCTCGCCAAAGTGATAAAGAAATGAGCCGCCGCCGGTCTTATCCTCGAGCGGCCAGCCCATGGTGTGTTGAACGAACCCGAGCTTGTGCTTCGCTGCTGGCACCTCCCACAGCTCTTTCAGCCCGATGCCGAATTTCTGCGGGCCAGATTCTGCGTCGAGCCCAAGTTTCCTGATCAACATCTTGGAGAGAGAACCGCGCGCGCCTTCGGCAAACAGCGTGTATTTGCCGGTGATGGCAATGCCTGGCGTGTAGTTGTCCTTGTGGCTGCCGTCGCGGGCGACGCCCATGTCACCGGTGATCACGCCCTCAATGGCGCCGTCAGAGCCGAAGATCACGTCGACCACGGAGAAGCCTGGATAGACCTCGACACCAAGGCCTTCAGCCTGCTCGGCAAGCCAGCGACACAGGCTGCCGAGGCTGCCGATATAGCAGCCGTGGTTGCTCATCAGCGGCGGCATGAGGATGTTCGGCACGCGGAAGCCGCCTGTTTTCCAAAGATAATAGAAGCGGTCCTCGCTGACCTTTGTTGTGAGCGGCGAGTCCTTGTCGCGCCAATCCGGGATGAGCTTGTTGAGGCCGACCGGATCGATCACCGCGCCCGACAGGATATGCGCGCCGACCTCCGACCCCTTCTCGAGGATGACGACAGAGAGCTCCTTATCCTTCTCCGCGGCGAGCTGTTTGAGCCTGGTGGCTGCGGCAAGGCCAGCGGGTCCGGCGCCGACGATGACGACGTCGAATTCCATGGTCTCGCGTTCAATATCGCCCCCAGTCGCCACCTCGCTCAATTCTTCGCTCCAAATCTCGCCGGCACCAAAGGTCTCACGTCATTCCCGCGGAGGCAGGAATCCAGTATCGATAAACGTCCTAGCTAAAAGAAGGCCCAGTATACGGAACTACCCGGGCGCGCCGGGCCAAGACACAAATAGGGGATTGGCAGAGGTATCGCAAATGAGCGGATCGCAAACGGCGGAAGCGGCCCTGCTCGCCTGGTACGAGGCGATGGGGGTCGACGAGGCGATCGGCGAGGTGCCGGTCGACTACTTTGCCGTCCCTGCACCCGAACTTCCGCAGGCGCGCGTGACCCCCGCCCGCCCGGCGCAACCGCGTCCCTCCTCTGCCAGGCCGAGCGAGGCCGCGACCCTTGCCGAGCTTGAGGCGCTCATTGCCGCGTTCGAGGGCTGCGCCTTGAAGCGCACCGCGAAAAGCCTCTGCTTCGCACGAGGGAGTTCCGAGGCGCGGCTCATGTTGATCGGAGAGGCCCCCGGCCGGGACGAGGATCTGCAAGGCAAGCCGTTCGTCGGCCGTGCCGGGCAGCTGCTCGATCTCATGCTAACGGCCATCGGGCTTTCCGAGAGCGAGGTCTACATCACCAATACCGTGTATTGGCGGCCGCCTGGGAACCGCACGCCCACGCCAGAGGAGGTCGAGGCGTGCGCGCCATTCCTCGCCCGCCAGATCGAGCTGCTCGCTCCCAAGATACTGGTGCTGCTCGGCGGGGCAGCGGCCAAAAACATCCTCGGCGTGACTGAAGGCATCATGCGGCTCAGGGGCAAATGGCTGAGCTATCCGTGCGTGGTGGGGCCGATCACCACACTCGCCACGCTTCACCCCGCTTATCTTTTGCGCAACCCCGAGGCCAAGCGCTATGCCTGGCGCGACTTGTTGATGGTGAAGGAAGCGCTTCAAGCATGAACCGCATCGACGAGACACGCCCCTTCATCCCCGTGCGCATCGCCGTGCTCACGGTGTCCGACACGCGCACCGAGAAGACAGACAAGTCGGGTGCCTTGCTCGCCAGCATGATCGAGGAGGCGGGCCACGAGGTGGCCGAGCATGCCATCGTGGAGGACGACGCAAAGGGGATCAGGAAACAAGTGAAGCGCTGGATCAATGACCCTGAGGTCGATGTGGTGATCACCACCGGCGGCACTGGCTTCACCGGGCGCGATGTGACGCCCGAAGCGGTGAAGCCGTTATTCGAGAAGGAGATCGACGGCTTCTCGGCGCTGTTCCACATGCTGAGCTACCAGAAGGTCGGCACCTCCACGGTACAGAGCCGAGCCTGCGGCGGCCTCGCCGGCAGCACTTACATCTTCTGCGTGCCGGGCTCGCCCGGAGCCTGCAAAGATGCCTGGTACGGCATTCTCAAGGACCAATTGGATAACCGCCATCGGCCATGCTCCTTCATCGACATCATGCCGCGCCTGCAGGAGACCAAGAAAGCCAAAGCGAAATAACCGCGCACCTCTTCCTTTAACTCACGAGCGCAGCGGTATGAGGCGTTCTGCGCCGGTACGCTCCTCTCGATAGACATCAACGGTATCGACATCGCAAAGTGTCGCCGCATAGAGGACGCACTTCCCCCTCAGGTTTGCGATCGTGTCTGCAAGAGCATGCCGGCCAGACCAGCGCACGCCGGCGAACGGTGAAAGAATCTTCGGCGCTCGTTTCAATCCGATCAGCCAGTAGCCACCGTCGGGCGCGGGGCCGACCACAGCGTCGGCGGCGCCGAGCATTCTGAAGGCTTGCGCGACATGAGACGGGCTGATTCCAGGAATGTCGCTGCCGACGATGATCGCTGGACCGGGCGGGAGGCGGTTGAACAGATGCTGCATGCGCTTCCCTAAATCGCCATCGCCTTGCGAGACGCGCGACGTTCTTGGCGAACGCCAGAAGTGCTGAGCGACGTCGTTGTCAGGCGTGACTGCAAGTAATGTTTGCCAGCGCGCGGAAGCAAGCCGCAAGACGGTGTGGGACAGGCAAGCGCGATAGAAGCGGATCGCTCGTGTCCCGCCGATCTCGCGGCCTAGCCGCCGCTTGGCGATGCCCAGGATTGGGCTCTTGGCCATGATGACGAGACGGGGAGCATAGGCGGCGCGCTTGCGCGGCCGTGGCCTAGCCATAGAGGCGCGCGAGCACCCTGGGCGGCACGCGAAGGTAATAGAGCAGCATGCAGCCGAGATTGCGCATGGCGCGCGCGACATAGCCCTCGCGCCGGTAACGCTCGCCGCTGGTGACCGCGCGCGATTGTAACATCACAAGCTCGCGCCGCTTGAGCCGCCGCACGAGATCGACGTCCTCCATGAGCGGCAGCGGCCGGAAGCCGCCGAGCCGGTTATAGAGATGGCGCGAGATGAGGAGGCCCTGGTCGCCATAGGGAAGCGCGAGCACCGAGCAGCGCAGCCCCACCATCGTCTCGAGGAGCCTTGGCAAGAGGCCATCGTCATCAAGCGCGAAGCGGAAGAAGGCCGCGGCCTGTTTCCGCCGCCCGGTCTCGACTCTCTCGATGAAGCTCTCCGCTTCCTCCACCCAGCCGGGGTCGAGCACGGTGTCGGCATGGAGGAACAGGAACCAATCGCCCTTCGCCCGCGACGCGCCGGCATCGAGCTGCGTGCCGCGTCCGCGCGGAGCTTCGATCAATTGCGTACCGGCCGCCTCGGCAATGAGGCGGGTTTCGTCGGTCGAACCGCCATCGACCAGAATCGCCTCTTGCACGATCCCCTTCACCACGGCCGGGACGAGCGCAGCAAGCGTGGGCCCTAGCGTCCGCTCGGCGTTGAGAGTGGGGATAATCACCGAAATCATCGCGCGGACTATAGCCTCTGCCCTTGGTCCGGCAATTGCGACATTGCGTTAACACGGCAATGTTCTTGATTTGTTCACGGAACATGGCTATATAGACGCCATGTCTGTTTCGTTGAGAAAAGTTGGGAAATTGGAGAGTTTTCCGCTCGAATCGGGTGGCGTTACCGCAGGCCGCCGCCATGGGAGGGGCGCCCAGACCAATCGCTCCGGCCGCTACGAGCCGATCGCTTACGAGCCGCAAGACGACGGCTGGGAATCTCTCGCCGAGCTAGAGGCGCTCACGACCGAAGTTCAGGAGGTCCCTGCCCGGCGCATCCTGGCCAGAAACGACTCCCCAGACATCGGCTTCGATCGTTCCATCAATCCCTATCGGGGCTGCGAGCATGGGTGCATTTACTGCTTCGCGCGGCCGACCCATGCTTTTCTCGGTCTCTCGCCGGGCCTCGATTTCGAGACCAAGCTCTTCGCCAAGACCGACGCCGCGCAAGCTTTGGAGCGCGAGCTTGCCGAGCCGGGCTACGAAGTCTCGACCATCGCCATCGGCACCAACACTGACCCCTACCAGCCGATCGAGCGCCGCTATCGCATCATGCGCCGGATTCTCGAAGTGTTGAGCGCGACGAACCACCCGGTTGGCATCGTCACCAAGTCGGCACTCGTGCTGCGCGACCTCGACATTCTCACCTCGATGGCGAAGCGCGGGTTGGTCAAGGTTGCGCTCTCGGTCACCACGCTGGACCGAAGGCTAGCGCGCGCCATGGAGCCGCGGGCGAGTACGCCGGACAAGCGCATCGAGACGCTGCAGCGGTTGGTCGATGCAGGCGTGCCGGCTTCGGTCATGGTCGCGCCGGTCATCCCGGGGCTCACCGATATGGAGATGGAGCGCATCCTCGAGTGCGCCTCGACGGTGGGAATCAAGAATGCGGGCTATGTTCTTCTAAGGCTGCCACTCGAGATCGGCGATCTTTTCACCGAGTGGCTGCAAGCGAACTGCCCCGACCGAGCTAAGCGCGTCTTGTCGCTGATGCGCTCGACGCGTGGCGGCAAGCTCTACGACGCCAAATGGGGCAAGCGGATGGTCGGCGATGGGCCCTACGCCTGGATGATCGGGCGCCGATTCGAGATGGCAGCAGAGAGGCTCGGGATGAATGAGAGCTCGGTCGAGCTTCGCACCGACCTGTTCACCCCACCCTCACGTCCAGGTCAGCAGCTCAAGCTTCTCTAGTTTTTCCACAGAAGTCCGCCACCTCCCGGCAACCGGGTTGCAAACTCCGAGGACTTTGCGCGAGAGTCGTCGGTCATGGGCCTTCCTGCCGAATCCTTGCCGCCCGTCGTCGAGCTGCGGCCGAGCTTCGAGCTCGAGGCCGAGCTCATGGAGAAGTACCACGGTCCTGTGGCTGGCGTTGACGAAGCGGGGCGCGGACCTTGGGCAGGTCCGGTGGTGGCCGCCTGTGTCATCCTCAATCCCAACCGCATTCCCGAAGGACTTAACGATTCGAAGCAGCTCACCCCGAACGAACGCGATGAACGCTATGCCGAGATTGTCGCCACGGCAAAATTCGGCGTGGCGATCGGCACAGTGAGGCGCATCGACCGCATGAACATCCTGCAGGCGGATCTCTGGGCCATGCGCGCCGCGTACCGGGCCATGCAGTTCAAGGCCGCAGCCGCGCTTATCGACGGCAATATCAAACCGCGCCGCTTTCCTTGTCCTGCACGCGCCGTGGTCGACGCCGATTGCCTATCGCTCTCTGTCGCCGCAGCCTCGATCGTGGCCAAAGTCACGCGCGACCGGCTGATGGTGAAGCTGGCGCGCCGCTATCGTCGCTATGGCTGGGAGCGCAACAAGGGCTACGGCACGCGAGAGCATGCAGCGGCGATAAAGAAGCACGGCGTGTGCACGCATCACCGCCGCTCCTTTTCTCCAATCGAGCGCGCGCTGAGATTGCTCGAAACCGGCGAAGAGCTGCCGCTTACAGAAGTCACCGAAATTACGCCCATCTAGGTTGGCAGCCACAAGGCGATGCGGCGCGCGATTTCTTCGGCGCCAGGCTCCAGCACCAGCATATGGCCGCGACCTTGAAGCTCCCAGAAAGCCGCCCCGGAATATCCCGCCGTGGTCGCGCGCACAGTCTCCAGCGACACCATCTTGTCTTCGGCGCCCGCGACGCACAGCACCGGACAACTGACGGCGCTCGTGTTCACCGCGCTTGCGCCTGTCGCGTCAAACATCCAGAAGAACAACTCGAAGAAGGCGCGGCCCGATTCCGGCCCGAATTTGTCGAACACAGCGCGTTGCTCCGCGTCCGGGATGCAATTCAGACTCAAGACGCGGGCAAGATCGAAGTCAGGATTGATGACAGTCTTCCAGAAGACGCCCAGTCCCATCAGGTCTTGACCCAGCTGTTTCTCGCCATCGGTCTGGGGCGGGATGCCAGCACGCGGCGCTGGGCATACGAGGACCAGCGCACGCGCGAGGCCTTTGGCCGCGAGTTGTTGGGCAAGCACAGCGCCCATCGAGTGGCCGAGCAGGACCGGCTGCGGTGCGACAGTTTTGAGAAAAACCTCAAGCTCATTGAGGTAGTCGGCCATGCCGACCCCGACGAGAGCGGCGCCCTTCTCTTCGGCCTTGAGCCCGTGGCCGATCAGGTCCGGCGCGTGGCAAGTCCAGCCGAGTTCGTCGAACACTGCCTTAAATTGATCGAAGCACCAGCCGCCTTCGTTCGCGCCGTGGATCATTACGACGTCTTTGGCCATGGCGTCTGCACCTTCTCTGTCCGCTCTCGCTGCCGCCCGCCCGAGAATCAGCGGCGCAATTCCAAGACCAAGCGCCGCCTGAAGAAATTCCGGCGCAAGAGCGGCATCACCCTCTCCCCTAAGCTCTGCGGCTCGTTGTGACATGGCTTCCACGTGAAAGCCAATCGCGTTCGGTTAAGCCCGCCTTTACCCGAGCCCGGCAGCATTGCGCCCTCGTAGCATTGCGTAAGTAGCGAGTGGCGTGATGGGGATGGGGGGAAAGCGGGGCGCCAAGCTCCCGCTCGACAAGATCATCGTCGGTGATTGCATCGAAGTCCTCGGCGCCCTGCCCGAAGCTTCCGTCGATCTCGTCTTCGCCGACCCGCCCTACAATCTTCAGCTCAACAACGAGCTCTACAGGCCCGACAACAGCCGCGTCGATGGCGTCGACGACGACTGGGACAAGTTCGGTAGCTTCGCAGCCTACGATGAGTTCACCCGCGCCTGGCTCAAATCGTGCCGACGCGTTTTGAAGCCCAGCGGAAGCCTGTGGGTGATCGGCAGCTATCACAACATCTTCCGCGTCGGGGCTGCGCTGCAAGATCTGGGCTTCTGGGTGCTCAACGACGTAGTATGGCGCAAGACGAACCCAATGCCGAATTTCCGCGGGCGCCGCTTCACCAATGCACATGAGACACTGGTGTGGGCTTCAATGGGCCCACGAGCGCGCTACACCTTCAACTACGACTCGATGAAGGCGCTGAACGACGACCTTCAAATGCGGTCCGACTGGCTGTTTCCCATCTGCTCAGGCGCCGAGCGCCTGAAGCAGGACTGCGGGCGCAAGACCCATCCCACGCAAAAGCCCGAGGCGTTGCTCCATCGCATCATCCTCGCCTCGAGCCATGCTAGCGACGTGGTGCTCGATCCGTTTCTCGGCTCGGGTACAACTGCGGTCGTCGCCAAGCGGCTCGGGCGATCCTTCATCGGCATCGAGCGTGACAACGCATATGCGGACGCTGCCAAGACGAGGCTGGCAACGCTCGAACCTCTCGACGAGGACTCGCTCCTGGTTGCCAAAGGCAAGCGAGCTGAGCCGCGTATTCCCTTCGGGGCGCTGGTCGAGCTTGGCCTGATCTTGCCGGGCACAGTGCTGTACGACGCGGCGGCGCGGCACGAGGCACGCGTGCGCGCTGACGGCTCGATTGCCGCGGGCACCGCGCAAGGCTCGATCCACAAGATCGGCGCCCACGTGCAAGGTGCGCTCGCCTGCAACGGCTGGACCTTCTGGCACTACGCGGCCGATGGCGGGCTCATGCCAATCGACGTGTTGCGCGAGGCGGCCCGCCGCCAGCTCGAGCCGCAGCCTTAAACGCGCCTCCGCTCCGGCCGGGCGCTCTCCTTCAACGCGTGAGAGATCACCTTGCGCATCACCGAAGGGAGCGCTGCGCCTGAAAGCTCGCGCAGCGTGAGCCAGCGGCAGCGCTCGGGCGAGGCCGCCCGCTCCAAAGCGACATCAGTGCTGACCTCGACTCGATAGACAGAAAGCTCCAAATGGAAATGCGTGAAGGTGTGCTCGACGAGACCGGGCAGCTTCCGCCACTCGGCCTTAACGGGCGCGTGGAGCTGCACGGCCTTGCCATCCGGCGCTTGGCCGCCCCACGGCGATGACGGTGTCTCCAGCATGCCGCCGAGCAGCCCTTTGAGCGGACGCTCGCGGAGCAGCACGGCGCCGTCTGAGCGGATCACAACATAGGTTGCGCCACGCCTGACTGGTCGTTCCGCCTTCTCCTCGCGATACGGCAAGATTTCCGCCAAGCCTTCCGCATAGCCCCGGCACTCGGGACGCAATTTACAGAGGCCGCACGCCGGGCGGCGCGGCGTGCAGATTGTGGCGCCGAGATCCATCATCGCTTGGGCGAAATCGCCGGGCCGCTCCGCTGGCGTCAGGGTCTCGGCGAGCGCCCTGATCTCAGCCTTGGCCTCAGGCAGGGGCGTTGTGACAGCAAAGAGGCGAGCCACCACCCGCTCGATATTGCCGTCGACTGGCGTTGCCTGTGCGCTGAAGGCGATCGCGGCGATGGCGGCTGCCGTGTAGCCGCCCACGCCAGGCAATTTACGAAGCTCTGCTTCGCTCTCGGGAAACTTCCCGCCGTGATCCTCGATTACGGCGCGGGCGCACGCATGGAGATTCCGCGCGCGGGCGTAATAGCCAAGCCCTGCCCAGGCGCCGAGAACATCGCCGAGTTCGGCTCGGGCAAGCGCTGCAACATCAGGCCAGCGGCGCAGGAACAGGCCATAGCGCGGCAGCACAGCCTTGACCGTGGTTTGCTGCAGCATGATTTCGCTGAGCCAGACTTTGTAAGGGTCAGGTACCTCGCCAGGATCAGCGCGCCACGGAAGATCCCTCCGTTCGTGGTCGTACCAGCCAAGCAGAGCGCCGGAAATTGACTCATCTGCGCGGCTCGCCTGCTTTGCTGCGCGCCTCTGCATAACTCTCAGTCCTTTCGCGTTGCCGCCAGGTGCATGGTGTAAGCTCGGGTAAGACGAAGCAAGCGCGGGCGCCTCGCCCTCCACTGGAAGCTTTTGACGAATGGACGAGACCGAACGGAAAGCCTTGGGCAGGGCGGCAAGCGGCCCGCGGCCGATCGGCGCTTATGCCGCCCGCGCACTCGACCCCTCGGCGCGTGCTCGCGGCTTCGCCACCACTGCGCTGCTGAGCGAGTGGCCGGCAATCGTGGGCGCGGAACTCGCTGAGTTCACCATGCCGGACCGGCTGGTGTGGCCGCGCCGGCGCGAGGACGCCGAGGAGCCCTCTCCAAAGAAGAGTTGGCGCCCGGAAGGAGCGGTCCTCGTGCTCCGAGTGGAGGGCCCGCGCGCCATCGAGGTGCAGCACCGTTCAGGACCGATCCTCGAGCGGGTCAACACCTATTTCGGCTACCGGGCGGTGGCCGAGATGCGCATCCTGCAAGCCCCCGTCGACCGCAAAGCGCCGCGCGCCTTCTCTCCGGCAGCACCCCCCGACGCGGGCACATTGCCGCCTTGCGCCTCGATCGAAGACGAGCCTTTGCGCAAGGCGCTCTCCAGGCTTGGCGTGGCATTGCGGGCACGCCTCACAAGAGGTTGAGCGCCGGGCCTCTTCGTCGCTCTTGCCAGAGGCCCATTCCCCGGCTTAAGGCCTTACCAGCCGTGGCGCAGTATCACGTGGAGTGGCGAGAGTGGCGAATTCCAACAAAAAACCGCTGAAAAGGCAGCGATAAGAAAAATGCCTTCCGGGAAGATGTCTTCCTCGCCTCCGCGAGACGAACATTCGCTGCGACCCGTCTGGCTCGCCATCATCGGCGTGATTGCCGCGGCGGCGGTCGCCGCCGGCATCATCTATTACCGCGGCGGCTTCGATAAAGCGGGAGCCGGCGGTCCAAAAAAGGATCCCGACGTGGCGGAGCTCATGGCTCCAGGTCCGCTCGAAGATATCATCTTGGGCAAACCTGATGCGCCCATCACCATCGTCGAATATGCCTCGATGACCTGCCCCCATTGCGCCCAGTTCCATACCGCGGTGCTGCCCCAGCTCAACACGAAATATATCGATAACGGGCAGGCAAAGCTGATCCTGCGCGAGTTCCCATTGGATGGGCTTGCGGTCGCCGCCTTCATGCTGGCACGCTGCGCCGGTCCTGACCGCTATTACCCCATGGTCGGCGCCTTGTTCGAGACGCAAGACACTTGGGCCGTGCCGGGCGCCGAGGGCAAGGACAAGCTTCTGGTCATCGCGCGGCAAGCAGGCTTCTCGAAGGAGAAGTTCGATCAATGCCTCGCCGACAAGGAGCTGTTCAACAAGATTGTCGCCGTGCGCCAACGGGCCAATGAGAAGTTCCAGGTCGATTCGACACCGAGCTTCTTCGTCAACGGCAAGAGGATGAAGGGCGACCACCAGCTCAAGGATTTCGACGAGGCACTCGCGGCAGCGGGGGCGAAACCCGCGGCAAACGTGAGCCCGCCCGAGGGCCAGGCGACGCCGCCGGCAACCGCGGCGGCGCCGGCAGAAGGTCCCGCACCTTCGCCCGACGCGAGCAAGCCAGCGGAAGCTCCCGCCCAGCCCGAGGGAACTCCCGCCCAATAGGTGTTGCAAACACATGCCGGCGAGAGCGAGTGGACCGGTCCTGATTGCTGTCGCGCTCGCCCTCTCAGCTTGCGGCGGAGGTGTCGGCGTTGGCGGCCCTTCGACCGCCACCGACAAGGCACTCGACGTCCCGCCTCAGGCCGAGCTGATGGCCGACGGCCCGCTTGGCGAACGCGTGCTCGGCAAGCCGAGTGCACCGGTGACGGTCATAGAATATGTGTCGCTGACCTGCCCCCATTGCGCGAATTTTCAGAAGAACCTGTTCGCCCGCGTAAAAAAGGAATTCATCGACACCGGCAAGGTGCGATTCATAGTGCGGGAATTCCCCATCGGACACACGTCGGGGACCGCGGCAATCATCAACCGCTGCGCACCGGAGGACAAATATTTCTTCCTGCTGAACCAATTCCTCACGAGACAGCCCGAATGGGTTAGCCAGGAGGTCCGCCCCGACGCCATTTATGCGGTCGCCAAATCGAGCGGCATGAGCCGCGAGACGTTTGACAAATGCCTATCGAATCAAACCATTATCTCGGGCTTGACGGAGGTGAAGCAGCGGGGGCGCCAGTTTGGCGTGATCGGCACGCCGACCTTCTTCATCAATGGCCGCAAGGCGCAAGGGGAGGTCACCTTCGACGAGATCAAATCCATGATCGAGCAGGCCCCGCCGCCGCAATCCTCGTCGTCCTGAACGAGCGGATGTGTCGTTGCTGGATTTCCGCCTTTGGAAGTTACAAGCGTAAACGCCGCGTTAACCATTTGGCGCGTGAAGTTATATCCAACGCCTGAAGGGCCTCTGACACGTGAAAATCACCCGACTCCGCCTTCTCGGCTTCAAATCCTTCGTCGAGCCCACCGAGCTCCTGGTCGAGCCCGGCTTGACCGGCGTGGTCGGCCCTAACGGCTGCGGCAAGTCGAACCTGCTCGAGGCGCTCCGCTGGACGATGGGCGAGACCTCGTACAAAAGCATGCGCGGTGCCGCCATGGAGGACGTGATCTTCGCCGGCTCGCAGGATCGTCCGCCGCGCAACACCGCGGAAGTCACATTGTTCATCGATAACAGCGCCCGCACCGCGCCTGCCGAGTTCAACGATTCAGACCAGCTCGAGGTGACGCGACGCATCGAACGCGAGGCGGGCTCCGCCTATCGGGTTAACGGCAAGGACGCGCGCGCCCGCGACGTCCGTCTTCTGTTCGAGGATGCCGCGACTGGCGCCCGCTCTCCGGCGCTGGTGCGCCAGGGCCGCATCGGCGAGATCGTCAACGCCGCGCCGCAGGAGCGGCGCCGTGTGCTCGAGGATGCCGCCGGCATCGCCGGACTGCACAGCCGTCGCCATGAGGCCGAGCTCAGATTGAAGGCGACCGAAGGGAATCTCGCGCGCCTGTCCGATCTGATCGGCCAACTGTCCACGCAATTGCAGCAGCTTCGGCGTCAGGCACGCCAGGCGCAGCGTTATCGGGAGATCTCCGGCAAGATCCGCGCCGCGGAGGCCCTTCAACATCACCTCCATTGGGTCGCGGCTTGCGCCCATGTCGAGCAGGAGGAAGCTGCGTTCCAAGCCGCGCTTAGCGCGGTAGCACAAGAAACCAAAGCGGAAGGCGAGGCACTGCGCCAGCAGGCGGAGGCCGCAGAAAAGCTTCAGCCTTTGCGAGATGAAGAGGCTGCGCGCGCCGCCGTGCTGCATCGCTTGAGCGTCGAGCGCGACGCGCTCGAGCGCGAAGAGGCGCGCGCCAAGGCGCGCCAAGCGGAGCTCGAGACGAGGCTCGCGCAAGCCTCGCGCGATCTCGCCCGCGAGGAGGAGCATATCGGTGAGGCCGACGGAATGTTGCGCCGGCTTGGCGAAGAAAGCCGCAAGCTCACCGCCGCAAGCTCGCGCGCGCATGAGGAGCCACAGCTGCGTGAAGCCGCTTCCCGCGCCGCAGAGGCCCTTGCCGAAGCCGAAACGGCCCTAAGCCAAGCCACAAGCACGCTGGCCAAAGCGCGCGCCGAGCGTGAGCGACTTGAGGCCGAGCAGACCGAGCTCAAAGGGCGGCTCGCGCGGCTTGACGCGCAAGCCGGCGAAATTGGCGTGGAGCTTGGACATCGCGAGGCCGAAAGCGACAGCGATAGCGGACTCGTTGAACTGAGAGCCGAGCTTGCCCGCCTCACGGCCTCTGCCGAAGCCATTGAAACCGAGCTTGCCGCGGCAGAGGCCGAGGAGGAGCAGGCGCGGTTTCAAGAGGCAAAGGCCCGCGCGCTCGCCGCCTCGGCCAAGCTCGTCAGCCAGGAAGTCGAGACCGAGCTTGCCACGCTGATCAAGCTGCTTGCGCCGGTAAGCGGCGAATGGTCTCCAATCGTCGAGGAGGTCAAGGTCACGGCCGGTTACGAGCAGGCGCTCGGCGTGGCGCTTGGCGATGATCTCGACGCCGCAAGCGACGAGAAGGCGCCCGCCCATTGGCGGCTCGCGACATCTGCTCACTCGGATCCCGAGCTGCCAGAGGGCGCAACGCCGCTCAGCAAATTCGTCAAGGCGCCCAGAGTACTTGCCCGCCGACTTGCCCAGATCGGCGTGGTTGAGGCCGTTGAGGGCCGCGATCTCCAGGCCAAGCTCGCACCCGGCCAGAGGCTCGTGTCCATGGAGGGCGATCTCTGGCGCTGGGACGGCTACAGCGTTAAGGCAGGAGCTGCCAGCGCTGCCGCAGCGCGCCTCGTCGAGAGGAGCCGCCTCGAAGCCCTCAAGGCGGAGCGGTCAGCGGCAGAGGAGCGCGCCAAGTCTGCCGAAGCAGATCTTGCCGATGCCGTGAGCAAATTGGAGGCCGCGGCGCAGAAGACCAAGTCGCTTCGCCAGGCGGCCAAGGAGGCCCATGCAGAGCTCGATCGCACACGCGATGCGATCGCAGCCGCCGAGCACGCGGCGCAAGCCTATTCGAAGCAGCTCGGAGCGCTCGCCGAAGCCGTCGCGCGCACGCGCGCAGCGCAGGACGAGGCGCGCCAGCACAGTTCGCGTATCGAAGCGCAGCTCTCGAGCCTTGCCCCCTTCTCTGAGCTTGAGGCGGCGCTCGCCGCGGCACAGACAAGGGCTGCTGGAATGCGCTCGCAAGAGGCGCGCGCCGAAGCCGCGCTCGAAGGCTTCGAGCGTGAAATGCGGCTTCGCCAGGAGCGCATGGAAGCCATCGCCGCCGAAGAGGAGCTTTGGCAGAAGCGTATTGCCAATGCTTGCGATCAGATCGCGACGTTGCGCGCGCGCGAGGAGGAGACGAGCGCCGATCTTGCAGCACTCGCCAATCTACCCGCCGAGATCGAGCAGCGCCGTTCCAAGCTGCTCGATGCCATTGCCGCAGCTGAGCGGGAGCGGAGCAAGGCTGCCAATGACCTCGCGGTTGCTGAAACTGCGCTTAAGCAGCGTGAGAAGGTACTGCGCGACGTGCAGGAGCGCTTATCGGCTGCACGCGAGGCCCGCGCACGCTGCGAAGCGTTGCTCGAAGGCGCGCGCGAGCGGCGGAGCGACTGCGCACGCACCATTCGCGAGCAGCTCGATTGCACGCCCGAGGCCTGCCTCTCGCTTGCGGGGCTCAAGCCCGGCGCAGACATTCCGCCGCTCGCCGAAGTCGAGGCTCGGCTCTTGAAGCTCAAAGGCGATCGCGAGAGGCTCGGCGGCGTTAATCTTGCCGCCGAGGAGGAGGAGGCGGAGCTTTCCGCCAAGCTCGAAGAGATGGAGCGCGAGAAGGCCGACGTTGAGCAGGCTATTGCGCGGCTCCGCCAAGGCATCGCCAATTTGAACCGCGAGGGCCGCAAGCGGCTGCTCGAAGCCTTCGATACGGTCAACGGCCATTTCGGCCGCCTGTTCAAGACGCTGTTCGGCGGCGGCACCGCCGAGCTCAGGCTCGTCGATTCCGACGATCCGCTCGAATCTGGGCTCGAGATAATGGCCTGCCCGCCGGGCAAGCGGCTCCAGGCGCTAACGCTGCTATCGGGGGGCGAGAAGGCGTTGACTGCGCTTGCGCTCATCTTCGCCGTGTTCCTCACCAACCCCTCGCCGATCTGCGTGCTCGACGAGGTGGACGCGCCGCTCGACGATGCCAATGTCGAACGCTTCTGCCGGCTGATGGAAGAGATGGCCAACGAGACCGATACGCGCTTCCTCATCATCACCCACCACCCACTCACCATGGCGCGCATGAGCCGGCTGTTCGGCGTCACCATGGCCGAGCGCGGCGTGAGCCAGCTCGTCTCGGTCGACCTCGAGACAGCAGAGCGCCTGCGCGATGCGAGTTAATCGCTCCTAATCGACCTCTCTGTCGTTGCCTGGCTTGACCGGGCAATCCAGTGACCCCTGCGCTTATTGGTGAACCGAACGCGGTGATTACTGGATTCCCGCTTTCGCGGGAATGACGAGCCCCCTTTCTTGCAGTCTGTTTAAGCCCCGGACTTTCTTGACAGAGGCAAATCGCAAACTAAAGTGCCGGCCAAGCTTAAGGACCAGCCGGTCCAAAGGCTCTCCCGGAAATTGAGCAGTGCCAATGGCCGGAGCCGACAACAAGTCCGGTCGCGAACCTAGCGGCCGTGACCCCGAAAGCATTCGTCAGCGGCTCGACAAGCTTGGGCAGCAACTGGCGGAGGCCAAGGGAAAGCGCGCCGCGGTGCCACAGTCGGAGCCAGAGGCACGGGGGGCCGCGCTCGGCAAGGCTCTAAGACTCGCGACCGAGCTGGTCGCAGGCGTGGTCGTGGGGGGTTTCATCGGTTGGGCGCTCGACCGGCTGTTCGGCTCGGCGCCGTTCCTGATGGTGGTGTTTTTGATCTTGGGCTCCGCCGCGGGGATACTGAACGTAGTGCGGACCGCCAAGGCGATGCAGACCGAGGTGAGTCCCGGCAACGCACCGCCCGCTGTTTTGGATGACGATGACGATTAGAGGCGTTTCGAGGTGATCGAGGCATACGCCGCAGAAGGGGCAGAGCATGGCGGGGCCGGTGCAGGCGGCCTGCCCAACCCCATGCACCAGTTCGAGATCAAACGGATCATTCCGCTCGAGCTGTTCGGCTTCGATGCTTCCTTCACCAATTCCGCGCTGTTCATGGTGATCGCCGGCACGATCATCACGCTGTTCACCATTTACGCCATGCGCAATCGCGCGCTAGTGCCCTCGCGCGTGCAGTCGGTCGCCGAGCTCTCCTACGAATTTGTGGCCAACATGGTGCGCGACAATGTCGGCACCGACGGCATGAAATATTTCCCGTTCGTGTTCACGCTGTTCATGTTTGTGCTCGTGCTGAACATGCTCGGCATGGTCCCCTACTCGTTCACCGTGACGAGCCACATCATCGTCACCTTCGCGCTCGCCGCCTTCATCTTCCTCGGCGTGACGCTGATCGGCTTCATCAAGCATGGAGCGAAGTTCCTCAAATTCTTTGTGCCCGAGGGCGTGCCCTTGATCATGCTGCCGCTTCTCGTGGTCATCGAGGTGATCTCCTACCTGACGCGCCCGCTGTCGCTGTCGGTGCGGTTGTTCGCCAACATGATGGCCGGCCACACCATGCTGAAAGTGTTCGGCGCCTTCGTCGTCGCGCTCGGCATCTTGGGCGGCTGGGCCCCGCTTGCCTTCATGGTGGCGTTCACCGGGCTTGAGATCCTGGTCGCGCTCCTCCAGGCCTACGTGTTCGCGATTTTGACCTGCATCTATCTGAACGACGCGCTTCACATGCATCACTAGCCTTCACTGAATCGGCAATATTGTTTCAAAGGGAGAGAGAAATGGATCCATCAGCAGCAAAATTGATCGGCGCGGGGCTTGCCTCGATCGCGCTTGTCGGCGCCGGCGTGGGCATCGGCACGATCTTCGGCAATTATCTCCAAGGTGCGCTGCGCAACCCGTCGGCGGCGCCGACGCAGTTCGCCAATCTTCTGCTCGGCTTTGCCCTTGCGGAAGCCACCGGCCTGTTCGGCCTCGTGGTGGCACTGATCATCCTGTTCGTGTTCTAGCTCTGCCGCCGTTCGCCGTCGCGCGCGAGGACGATCATGCCACAGCTCAACCCGCTCGATTGGGGGCCTCAGCTCGTCTGGCTTCTCATCACCTTCGGCGCTCTCTATCTGCTGATGGTGTATGTCGCCTTGCCGCGTATCGGAGGCGTGATCGAGAAACGCGCAGCACATATTGCCAATGATCTCGCGGAAGCCGATCGGCTTCGCCGCAAGACCGAGGAAGCCATCGCCGCCTATGAGCAGGCTCTCGCCGAGGCGAAGCAGAAGGCGCACGCCATCGTCGAGGAAGGCCGCGCCGCGCTCAACGAGGAGACAGCGCAACAGCGGGCGAAGCTCGAGGCGGATCTCGCCGAGAAGAGCGCAGAGGCAGAGGCGCGCATCGAGGCAGCCAAGACGTCGGCCATGAAGGACGTGAACGCCGTAGCGGCGGACGTCGCCGCCGATATAGTGCGCCGGCTGATTGGCGCGGCGCCGCCAAAAGCGGAAATCGACAAGGCGGTGGCAGCCGCGCGGAAAGAGTAAGCGATGGAATTCATCTTCGAGCCCGAATTCTGGGTCGCCGTCTCGTTCTTCATTTTTGTCGGCCTCGTGCTCTATCTCGGCGTGCACAAGAAGATCGCCGCTGCGCTCGACAATCGCGCCGCCCAGATCAAGAAGGAGCTTGAAGAAGCGAGGCACCTGCGCGAGGCGGCCGAAAAGGTACTCGCCGACTACAAGCGAAAAGAGGGCGATGTCGCCAAAGAGGCGCAAGAGATCATCAGCCTCGCCGGCAAAGAGGCGGAAATTCTTGCCGAGGAGACTCGCCGTTCGATGAAAGAGCATTTCGAGCGGCGCATGAAACTTGCCGAGGACAAGATCGCGCGAGCCGAGGCCGAGGCCTTGCGCGAGGTCCGCAATGCCGCTGCCGATGCCGCGGTCATTGCCGCGCAGACACTCATTGCCAAGGGCCTCACGCCCGAGACTGCCGACAAGCTCGTCAAGCAGGGCATCGACGCGCTCAAGTCGCGCGTGAACTAAGCCTCATCGTTTGACGCTAAAAACCCCGGTCGCGCTCGGCAACCGGGGCTTCTCTGCGGGCTATTAGATGCGGAACACGGCGCCGGCCACCGAGCGGGGCCGCTCGCGTACCCGCCCACCGTCATTGCCCGAGCGCACGATCCACTCGCCGCTCGCAGTTTGGCCGGTAATGAGGCCGACATGGTGAGGCCAAGCCACCACTGCGCCGACGCGCGGGCCTGACGGGCTGCCCCAACGGGCCCAATTGCGCGCGAGGTTCATCTCGGGCCCGCCGCCCTTCTGGGTCCTCATCCACCATCCGCACCACCGCGCAGGCTTTCTCCCCAATGATGCGGAATGGATGTGGCGCTTTAGGGCCTGGCCCCTCGCGTGAGCAAGATCGGTCGGCAATGAGGCCGCGACTCCGACAATGGCCAACGAAAAAGCAATGTGACGCACTCTGAACATCGTGTGCCCGTCTCCTGATTTGGTTTTTGTGTGAGGAAGAGACCGACGAAGGTTCGAGCCGGTCTGCGCGCGCGGGCTAAGCTACGGAAAAACAAGACAATAAATCGATTTACCTATGGCCATGTCTGGGCCATTTGGGGGCTTCGACCAGTGGGGAGAGAGCGGTTAGTAGGGCGAGAGTTTGGCGCCGGAGACGGCGGACAAGCGAGTAGGGCAGAGAGAAATCTGCGAGCTCAGTTGGGGCTCTTGGCGGAGCTTCCGGCCGAGGTGCCGCCCAACCACCGTCCCACACTCGACCAGAACGATGATGATGATGACGCTGATGATGCTGCGGGCTTCTGCGCAGGCTCGGTGCGAATGGTTCGCCTCATGCGGGGCCGCGACTTCTTCCCTCCTTCGACATAGCCGCTGTAGATCCACCCGTCCGTCGAATTTGCAGGGTCGGTCACGTGCAGCCAGCCGCGTTTGCGCTCCGTCAGCGAAAGCTTGGCGCCTTTTGCCACGACGCCTACGATGCGCGATGACCTCGAAGGCCCGTCCCGCAAATTGACATAGGCCGAAGGCCGCACCGTATTTGTGGCGCTCTCTTTTACTTCGGTCTGGGTTGACGCGGTCTGATCTGCATTGTCCGATTGAGGTTCGGCTGACTCTTCCGCCGGCGCTGTCGCCACATGTTGGGTCGGCGCGGTGGCAGCCTGCTCCGGCGTAATCCTGTCCTCCACGCCTACATCCTCCTGGATTGCCGCAAGGGTGGCGTCAGCACTGGCCGGGGCCGCGGCCTGCTCGGTGGGCGCGGGGGCGACCTCGAGCGTCGTGTCGGAGTGGGCGACAACGGCGCCGTCGGGCGCGATGAGCTTGATCGCGAGCTTCGACTCCCCGTTCGCGGTATCCGGCAAGACCAGGCGAAGGTCGCCGATCTGATCGGACCTCAAGTTCCACTCCGTGTCCCCATAGGGGCTCCCATCGGAGAAATTCGCTCCACGCGGCAAGCCGCTGATGGCGATGATGCTGCGCGCCGGCACGCCGTCAGTGCCGTCGAGCGCAATCGGGAACGGCACTTCGTCGCCCGCCGCTGCTTCGAGAATGGGAGGTGTTGTGAGAACTGCCGAGCTCGTCGTCTCCGTGACTTGCACAGCCGTCTCTAACGGTGGTGCAGACGAATTGGTGCCGCCGAACAGGAAAACTGCACCGAGGATCAAGTTCGGGACGAGCGCCGCGACGATCAGGCCGCCAATGAGCATGCGCATGCTTGGGGTGAGCGTGAATCCGGACGGCGCTGCAGAGGAGGCGGGAATTGGTGCCGGAGCTGGCGCGGGCGGTTGCTTCGCAACGGAAGGGCGCTCCAATTCGCGTTCCTTCTGCGGCTCGCTGGTTGGGGGCCCATTCCGAGCAGGTATCGGAGGCGCAAACCGTTGCACCACTGCAAGCTCGGCGGCAGTAAGCGAATGATTCCTCGCTCTTCCCTTATCGTGATGATCGCTGGCCGTACTGGCTGGGAGAATAAGCTTGAGCTGCCCCATGAGACTTGCTGGTCTGTTACTGACCACTCCCCTCGCGAATTGCGACCCACACGTGAGCAGGAGGAAGATTTGCATTCCTTCCGCCCTCAACAGACTGACGCCATCCACCGGAAACGCAAAGGGAGAACAGCGAACTCAACGAAGCACAGGAGACGTGGCATGCCGTTAGGCAACGGCCGTCGTACTTTTCACAAGTGCTGCGGATCCCTCTATCCTCCCCAAACCGTGGACGCCTTGCTGCGGTTCCCTGCACGAGTCCGAATTAATGATCGCCTTGGAGCAAGACGGTCCGCTGCCCCCAGTCTCCACTAGACTGCCAGTCCTATCAGAGGGCTGGACCGGTTTTTTGGCATCAAAGTGGAAAGAGCGGGGCGGTTGTTGCTGGGCCCGCAGAGAAACGCGTCGCTCGGAATTACGAATTTCGCCTGCTAACCGGCGTTAGCCTGGGTGCGATCGAAGGCGACGAACACTTTATAGTCCTCAGGTCTGGTGCCCATTTGGATTGGGAAGGCGATTTCGCGCACCATCGAGAAGTAGCCGGCCGGATCGCCTGGCGGGACGGTAGTGGTGATGGTCATCTTGTCGGTCGCAAGCGTCTTCTGATCCGAGCCTGCGACCCGAATACTCACGGGAAGTGTGACCGCCCCAGCCGCGCCCTTGGGCCCGAGCAGCACCCGGCCGGCGAAGCCGTATTTCACCACCACGCGATCGGAATAGAGCTGGCATTCGCGCGCCATCTTGGTGATCTCGCCGCGATGCACGACGGCAAGCTGATCGCCAACGTGGCCGGGCTGGTAGATGGTGAGCAGCCGGTCGCGCGGCCACGCCACGACTTGCGGGCAATGGGCGCTATTGCCGCCTGGGAGGTCGGTCCCGTTGTCGGCTTTCGCCGTCTCGAGCAGCTTATCCGGGGTGACCGCCGAAGCAGAGGTATCCTCGCTTCCGGAGCGAAAGGGATTGGAGAGCGTTGATACCGCGCAAGCGGAAAGAAGAAGAGGCGCGAAAAGCAGCCCCGAAAGGCCGCATCGGCGCAGCAAGAAAACTGCGTCGGCACGCTTCAACTTAGTCCGTACTCGGCTTGACATGTCAGGCCTCACCGCCTGATATGCCGGGCTCGAGCAAGAATCCGATTGTTTGATGTCGCGAGCTGCCAATTTCCCCAATGGGCGCAAACTATCCGCAGTCCCTAGGCGCGACAAGGCCGAACCTGAATCCCTTGCTGCCAGGCCATTTGCAGCCCGCTCGAGCATCTCACCGAGGCGATGATGAACGGCACGATTAAGGCCAATGGGAGGCATTGCAGCGGTCCTCCGTTGACCATCTACCTCGCCGCCCCAAGAGGCTTCTGCGCCGGCGTCGAGCGCGCCATCCAGATCGTGGAGCTTGCCCTCGCCAAATATGGCGCGCCCGTCTATGTGCGCCATGCAATCGTCCATAACCGCCACGTCGTCGAGAGCCTCAAGGCCAAGGGCGCGATCTTCGTCGAGGAATTGGACGAAATCCCGGAGACTGACGCGCCGGTGGTGTTCTCGGCCCATGGCGTGCCGAAGGCGGTGCCGGAGGCCGCACGCTCGCGGCGCATGTTCGTGCTCGACGCTACCTGTCCGCTAGTGTCGAAGGTCCATGTCGAGGCTGGGCGTCATTTCCAGGATGAGCGAGAGATCCTCCTGATCGGGCACGCCGGCCACCCAGAGGTGATCGGCACCATGGGCCAGTTGCCTAAAGGTTCGGTGCATCTCATCCAGACAATTGACGACGCGCTTTCCTTCACCCCCAAGAATCCCGCGAAGCTCGCGGTGATCACCCAGACTACGCTCTCGGTGGACGACACCAAGGAGATCGTTGACGTGCTGAGGCAGCGTTTCCCGCGCATGGTGATCCCGCGCAAGGACGATATCTGCTACGCCACGACCAATCGCCAGGACGCAGTTAAGCAGATCGCGCCGCGCTGCGAGCGCATGATCGTGGTGGGCTCGCCGAACAGCTCGAACTCGGTCCGCCTCGTTGAGGTGGCCGAGAGGGCCGGCTGTCCCCGGGCGATGCTCCTCCAGTGTGCCAAGGAGATCGACTGGCCGCTCTTCGGCGGCATCAAGCACCTCGGCGTCACCGCCGGCGCCTCAGCACCCGAGGTTCTGATCGATGAGATCATCGACGCCTTCAAAGCGCGATTCGACATCAGAATCGATACCGTCACCACGGCAAAGGAAAGCATCGCCTTCAAATTGCCGCGCGAGCTTAGAGAGATGCCGGCGCTCTAGATGGCCGTCTATACCGACGTCTCCGACGAGGAGCTCGAATCCTTCATCACAAGCTATGACATCGGCGCGCTGACCTCATTCAAGGGCATCGCCGAGGGCGTCGAGAACTCCAACTACCTCGTCCACACCGAGAGTGGCCCTTACATCCTCACGCTCTACGAGAAGCGCGTCGCCCGCGAGGACCTGCCCTACTTCCTCGCGCTGATGGAGCATCTCGCCTCGCGTGGCATTACCTGCCCGCTTCCGGTCCACGATCGCGCGGGACGCAATCTGAAAGAGCTCGCCGGGCGTCCGGCAGCGCTCATTACGTTCCTCGAGGGACTATGGGTGCGAAGGCCGAGCCTCAAGCATTGCACAGGTCTCGGCGGGGCACTCGCGCGTTTTCATGTCGCCGGCGCAGATTTCCCCTTACACCGGGCAAACAGTTTGTCGCTGCCAGGATGGCGCACGCTATTCGGCGAGATCGGCAGGAGCGCCGACGAGGTTACGCCGGGGCTTTCCACCGAGATCGCGAAGGAGCTGCATCATCTCGAGCGGGCCTGGCCCTCCGAGCTGCCGCAAGGAGTGATCCATGCCGATCTTTTCCCCGACAACGTGTTCTTCCTCGGCGACAAGGTCTCGGGGCTGATCGATTTCTATTTCGCTTGCAACGACACGCTCGCCTATGACGTCGCCGTCTGTCTTAACGCCTGGTGCTTCGAGAAGGACGCGAGCTTCAACGTCACCAAGGCGCGAGCCTTGTTGCAGGCCTACGAGAAAGTGAGGCCGTTGACCACGCCAGAGCTCAAGCACCTGCCCACGCTCGCGCGCGGCGCAGCACTCCGCTTCCTCTTGACCCGCACCTATGACTGGCTCAACACCGACGAAAACGCGCTGGTCAAGACCAAGGACCCCACCGAATACTTGCGCAAGCTTAGGTTCCACCAACGCGTGCAATCCTACCGCGACTACGGGCTCAAGGAGCAGTGAACATGGCAGAGAGGCCGAGGGTGGTGATCCATACCGACGGCGCCTGCTCAGGCAATCCCGGGCCAGGAGGGTGGGGCGTGATCCTCCAATCGGGGCCGCATCGCAAGGAGCTCTCGGGCGGAGAGCATCTCACCACCAACAACCGCATGGAGCTCACTGCTGCGATCAAGGCGCTCGAGGCGCTGAAGTCGCCCTCCGAGGTCGAGCTTTATACCGACTCGAATTATCTTAGGGGCGGCATCACGAGCTGGATCAGAAGCTGGAAGCGAAACGGCTGGCGTACCGCGGATAAGAAGCCAGTGAAGAACGCCGAGCTATGGGAGCAGCTGGAGAAGGCTTCCGCGCGGCATAAGGTGCACTGGCACTGGGTCAGGGGTCATCACGGTCATGACGAGAACGAGCGTGCCGACGAGCTCGCACGCCAGGGCATGGCTCCCTTCCTCCTCTCCCGCAAGCCTG
>Ga0070661_100000572_pt1 | contig 27977 bp, 31 predicted proteins | sample KBSC43metaG_FD_64663 | JGI IMG/M metagenome (GOLD analysis project Ga0070661, IMG submission 64663) | Corn rhizosphere microbial communities from Kellogg Biological Station, Michigan, USA - KBS C4-3 metaG | ecosystem: Host-associated > Plants > Roots > Rhizosphere > Soil ... | reverse complement strand
GGACGTTGCCGAGGCGACCGATCGCCTGAAGCACTTCCGCCGAGCGCGCTTTGTATTTCTTGCGCAACTTGCCGAGCGACACGACGCAGTGCATGGCATCTCCGCTGTACGGCGCGCCGGCGAGCGCGCGGCACGGTGCGAAAGCGCGCGACGGCGCTTTGTGCGACGTGACGCGCTCGAGTCGATGATCCGCCGGCCGGCTCCGAACGCAAGCGCCGTTTGTCGGCTACATCATGACCAGCGCGATTGCCCGGCGCGATGCAGCCCATGAGAGCGGCCGTCGTCGGCGGCGGATGGGCCGGCTGCGCGGCGGCGATCGCGCTCGCGCGGCGCGGAGCGCGGGTCACCCTCTTTGAAGCCGCACCCGTGCTCGGCGGACGCGCGCGCACGGTCCTGCGCGACGGCCTGTCGCTCGACAACGGCCAGCACGTCCTGCTCGGCGCCTATACGGCGACGCGAGCGCTCGCGGCGCTCCTGCACGCCGGACAGTCGCCGTTCGTGCAAATCCCGCTCGCGCTGCGCGCGCTCGTGCCACGCGGTCTGCAGCTCCGCGCGCGCGCGCTGCCCGGTTCGCTCGGCCTCGCCGCCGGTCTCATGTGCGCGCGCGGATTGTCGTGGCGCGAGCGCATCGCCAACGCGCGCTGGTTCTCGCACTGGCAGCGACGGGCGTTCGCGTGCGACCCCGACGCAACCGTGACCGACCTCATGTCGACGCTGCCGACCCGCGCCGCGGCGCAGGTATGGGCACCGCTCTGCGTGGCCGCGCTCAACACGCCGCCCGCGCGCGCCTCGGGACAGGTGTTCCTGAACGTGCTGGCGGCGGCGTTCGGCGCACGCCGGGATGCGTCGGACCTGCTCATGCCCGCGGGAAGCCTCGGTGCCGTCGTGCCCGATGCAGCGGCGAACTGGCTCTTGTCGTCGGGCCACAGCGTCAGGCTCGGGGTGACGGCGAGCATCGAGAGCGCGTTGGAGGAAGGCGTGCACATCGCCGCCGCCGGCACGGTCGACCCCTTCGACGCCGCCGTCATCGCGGTGGGTCCGCACCAGCTGGCGCGGGCCTTCGCCTCCTCGGTGGCCGAAGAACCGAAGCTCGCGGCTGCGTTGCAGGCAACCAGCGGCTACGACTACGAATCGATCACGACCATCTACCTCGGCTATCGCGGCGCGCGCGTCGCGGTGCCTTCGGGCCTGGTGCGGCTCGACGACGATCCGGGTCAGTGGCTCTTCGAGCGCGCCGACGTGCTGCGCAGCGCAGGCGACGATGCCCCGCGCCTCGATCAGCTTTTCGCCATGGTGATCAGCACGAGCGGCCCGCACGACGGGGCGCCCCAGTCGGACCTCGTGCGGGCCTGCGATGCGCAATTGCGCCGCGCGCGCCCGGCGCTGCCGGCGCTCGCGTGGTCGCAGGTCATCGCGGAGCGGCGCGCGACGTACGCGTGCGTACCGCGACTCGCGCATCCCGACCCGCGCGTCCTGCCGCGCGTGTGCCTCGCCGGCGACTACGTCTATCCACGCTTTCCCGCGACCCTCGAGGCGGCGGTGCGCAGCGGCGAGGCCGCGGCGCAGGCGTTGTCGTGAAGCGCCGCGGAGCCGACGGAACGCCAACTTCTTCGGCATCGGCGCCGTGATCTCGATGTGATGCGCCTTCGCGAGCGCGCTCCAGTGCGCGATCTCGTCGCGCATGTAGGAACCGAGCGGGTGCGGCGACATCGGCATCGGCTCGAGGGCTTCCGGTTCTCGACGATTGCGGATTGGCCGAACGCTTTGGTCAGGTCCTCCGCGATGGTCCGCGCTACGAGATCGACGCCGCCACCCGGCTGCACCGGCGCGACGATGCGAATGACGCGCGACGGATACGACGCCTGCGCGCGCGCAGCGATCGCCGCGCTCGCGCCAGCGCGCCGACGATGCGCAGGAAAGCGCGGCGCTCAACGGGGCGCGTGGCTCGGCACCGTCATGGCCGCGAGGCGGCCGACATCGTCCATCCGCTCGAGCGCCCACACCTGCTCGATCAACGTTTCGGTCACGTGCTCGCCTGCGATGGGCACCGTCAGATCGCGAAACTTCTGCATGAGGTCCTCATCGTCCATGGGTCGCTCCAGGCTGCCGATCGCGTGCTCGACGTGGTGCTCGAGCGTGCGCCCGTCGTTCAGGGTGACGCTCACGCGCGCGGCGTCTTCCGCCATCGATCCATCGACACTCACCTTCACCTTGTCGCGCAGCGCGATCACCTGCGCATCGCGCACGCGCGCATCCGAGTACTGCGCCTGGCCGGCCGTCCCGTCGATGAGCGCGACCGCCGCGCTGTGATACACGCTGAACTTGCCCTCGAGCCCCGACTGCGGCTCGGTCTTGCCGGTCAGCTCCAGCACCAGCGGATGCACGTCGGCATGCACGGAGGCAACCTGCGCCGGCTCGATGCCGTACGTGTTGCGCAGCTCGATGCAGCCGTCGATGATCGGATGAATCACCACGCCGCACGCAAACGGCTTGTAGCTGTTCTCGGCGAGCTCCCAGGTCTCGCCGAGGCGATCGGTGATCGCCGAGTAGTCGCGGTCGGTGGCGAGCACGTTGGCGAAGCCGCGCCGGCCCTCGATCGCGTGCGCGGCGCTGGTGAAGCCCTGTTGTGCCAAGAGCGCCGCCATGAGGCCGTTCCGGGCCGCCCAGCCGGGATGGAAGGGCTTGCACATGGACCCGAACATTTCGCGCAGTCCGCTCGAGGTGGTGGCCGCGACGCCGAGCGCGTGCGCCGTCTGCCCGGCGTCGAGGCCGAGCAGTCGCGCCGCGGCCGCCGCGGCGCCGAATACGCCCGCGGTGCCGGTGATGTGCCAGCCGACATCGTAGTGGCTCGGATAGACCGCATTGCCGATGCGGCATTCGACTTCGACACCGATGACGAACGCCTCGACGAACGCGCTTCCGCTCACGGGTTGCCGCTCGGCGAGCGCCAGAATCGCGGATGCGACCGGCCCTGCCGGATGAATGACCGTGCGCAGGTGCGTATCGTCGAAGTCGAACGTGTGCGACGCGATGCCGTTCAGCAACGCGGCATGCAGAATGTCGAGGCGATCGCCGCGGCCGAGCAGCGTGGCCTGCGGCGGGCCGCTGAAGGGCCGGAGGGCGGCGAGCGCGCGCTCGACCGTCTCGTGCCGCGACGCGCCGATCGCGCACCCCATCCAGTTCAGCAGGGCGCGCAGCGATTCGCGACGCATCGTCTCCGGGATCGCTTCGCGGCGCGTGTCGCGCGCGAAGCGCGCAAGGATCTCGGTGACCGGTGGCACGCCTTGCATCTCGGCTCCTCGTTGTCCGCGTGTCAGCTTACGCGCCAGCGCCAGAATCCCGCGCCTTCCTCGCGCAGGAAGCGCGCCAGCACGCCCTTGTGCACCTCGGACGCGCCGTCGACCAGGCGCGCCTGACGCGCATAGCGATAGATCCATTCCACGACCGTGTCCTTGGAGTAGCCGCGCGCGCCCAGCAATTGCAGCGCCGTATCGGCGCTCTGCTGCAGCACGTCCGCGACCACGATCTTGGCCATCGAGATTTCCTTGCGCGCATGCTCGCCCCGGTCGAGCAGCCAGGCGGCGCGCATGGTGAGCAGGCGTCCGATCTCGATGCCGAGCGCCGCATCGCCGAGAAGAGTTTGCACGCTCTCGCGATCGATCAGGCGCCGGCCCTGGCTTTCGCGCAGGTCGACGTAGGGCAGCGCGGTGGCGAGCGCGCGCCGGGCGAGGCCCAGCCAGCGCATGCAATGCGTGAGCCGCGCCGTGCCGAGCCGGATCTGCGTCACCTTCAGCCCATCGCCGACATTCATCAGCCGGTTCCCGTCGGGAATGCGCAGGCCGTCGAACTCGAGCTCGCAATGACCACCATGCTCCTCCGGGCCCATGATGGGGATTCGCCGTACGATGCGCCAACCCGGCTGATCGCGGTCGAACAGGAACGCGGTGAGGCCCTTGCGGGCATCGTCGGAGGTGCGCGCGATCAGGATGAAGTGCTGCGCGACACCCGCTCCCGTGATGAACCACTTGCGTCCGTGAACGACCCAGTCGTTTGCGTCGCGCGTTGCCGTGGTCAGCATCATCGAAGGATCGGAGCCGCTGCCCGGATGCGGCTCCGTCATGGCGAAGGCCGAGCGCACGCGGCCGTCGACGATCGGCCGGAGCCACCGCTCGCGCTGCTCGTCGGTGCCCACCTTGGCAAGCACGATCATGTTGCCGTCGTCGGGCGCGGCGCTGTTGAACACCACCGGCCCGAAGATCGAGCCGTTCATCGCCTCGTAGCACGCCGCCATCGCGACCACCGACAGGCCCTGCCCGCCCCATGCCCGCGGAACCTGCAGGGCCCATAGGCCCTCCCGTTTCGCCTCGCCACGCAGCCGGTCGAGCAGCGGCGGCGCGATGTTCTCGTGTTCGTCGTAGCTCGAACGCTCCGCCTCCAGTGGGACGAGGCGCTCGGACACGAAGCGCTCGATGCGCGCGCGAATCGCTTCGATATCAGGCGGCAGCGCGAAGTCCACAGTCGAATCTACGGCAGCGCGCGCGCCCGGTCGCGCAGCACGAACTTCTGGATCTTGCCGGTGGACGTCTTCGGCAAGGGGCCGATCACGACCGTGCGCGGCACCTTGAAATGCGCGAGGTGATCGCGGCACCACTGGACGACGGCTTCCGGCGTGAGCGCGGCCTCACCCGGTTTGGGCATCACGAACGCGCATGGCGTCTCACCCCATTTGGCGTCCGGTCGAGCCACGACAGCGGCTTCCATGACTTGCGGGTGACGATACAGACACTCCTCGATCTCCAGCGAGCTGATGTTCTCGCCGCCGGAAATGATGATGTCCTTGGCGCGATCCTTGATCTCGATGGTGTTGTCGGGATGCCACACCGCGAGGTCGCCGGTGTGGAACCAGCCGCCGGCGAAGGCCTGCGCGGTCGCGGTCGGATTGGCGAGATAGCCCTTCATGATCGTGTTACCGCGCAGCATCACCTCGCCGAGCGTCGCGCCGTCGCGCGGCACCGGTGCGCCCGTGTCCGCGTCGCCCACCTGCAGCTGCGCGAGCGTCGGCATGGCCACGCCCTGCCGCGCCATGCGCCGCGCACGCTCGGCGAGTGGCAGGCTCGTCCACTCGTCCTGCCACGGGCACAGCGTGGCGGGCCCGTACGACTCGGTCAGGCCGTAGAGGTGCGTAACGCGAAACCCCATCGCCTCCATCGCCTCGATGATGGCCGACGGCGGCGCGGCGCCGCCGGTGGCGACCTCGACGACGCGATCGAACTTCACCTTGACCTGCGCCGGCGCATGCACGAGGAGATTCAGCACGATGGGTGCGCCGCAGAGATGCGTGACGCCGTGCTCGCGGATCGCCGCGAAGATCAGCGCGGGCTCGACGCGTCGCAGGCAGACATGCGTCGCGCCCGCCGCCGTCACGGCCCAGGTATACGTCCAGCCGTTGCAGTGGAACATCGGCAGCGTCCAGAGGTACACGGACGAAGGCGTGAGCCGGAACGCGAGCGCATTGCCGAGCGCGTTGAGATAGGCGCCGCGGTGGTGATACAGCACACCCTTGGGATTGCCGGTCGTGCCGGAGGTGTAGAGCAGCGAAAGCGAATCCCATTCGTCGCGCGGACCGGGCCACGCGAACGCGGCATCGCCCTCGGCGAGAAGCTCCTCGTACGTCACCGACCCGAGCCGCGTCGCGCGATCGTCCGCAGCCGGTCCCTCCGGGTCCGCCAGGTCGACGACCAACGGCTTGCGCGCGCATTGCGCGAGCGCGTCGCGCACCACCGGCGCGAATTCCGCGTCGGTGAGCAGCACTTTCGCGTTGCCGTGCGTGAGACAGAACGCGATGCTCCGCGCGTCGAGACGGTAGTTGAGCGCATTGAGCACCCCGCCGATCGCGGGAACGGCATAGTGCGCTTCGAGCATCGCCGGCACGTTGGGCGCCATCACCGCGACGCTGTCGCCGGCACGCACCCCACGGCGCGCCAGCGCGCTCGCGAGACGCCGGCAGCGCGCGGCGAACATCCCGTAGGTATACGAGCGCGCACCGTGCACGACCGCCACGCGATCGGGCCACGCGAGCGCGCTGTGCTCGAGGAAGCTCACGGGCGTGAGCGGCACGTGATTCGCCGCAACGGGCGCGAGGTCGTCGCTCATCGCATCGGACGCGCGGCGGGTGCCGAGATCGCGCCTTCCCCAAGCGCGCGCTGCATCAGCACGATGTCGAGCCAGCGATCGAACTTGTAACCCACGTTCGCGAGGCGGCCCGCCTCCACGAAGCCCGCGCGCGCGTGGAGCGCGATCGACGGCGCGTTGGCGGAGTCCCCGATGACCGCGATCATCTGGCGATCGCCGCGTCGCGTGCACGCCTCGATGAGCCGTGCCAGCAGCGCCGCACCGATGCCGCGCCGTTGCACCGCCGGTGCGAGATAGACCGAGTCCTCGACGGTGTAGCGGTACGCGGGGCGCGGCCGGTAAGGGCCGGCATACGCGTAGCCGACGATGCTGCCCTCGACGATGGCGCAGAACCACGGATACCCCTCCGCGAGCAGCGCGCCCATGCGCCGGCGCATCTCGGCGATGTCCGGGGGCGACAGCTCGAAGGACGCCGTGCCGTGCGCCACGTGGCCACTGTAAAGGGCGGTGATCGCTTCTGCGTCGTCGTGCGTCGCGGCGCGGATCTCGAGCCCGCCGGGATGTTTTCCCTCGCAGCGGAGCGACGCGCCGCCTCCCTCCGACGGAGGGTGACCGCCTTGGGGCGCCGCCGCGGCGCTCACGGCCGCGGGCTGCCCGTGCGGTTGCGCAGCAGCCGCTGCTGCTCGCGGTTCCATTCGCGCTCGCGCAGCGTCGCGCGCTTGTCGTGCTGCTTCTTGCCCTTCGCGAGCCCGACCTCGAGCTTGATGCGCCCGTTCTTGTAATGCAGATTGAGCGGCGTGAGCGTGTAGCCGGCGCGCTCGACCTTGCCGACCAACCGGTTGATCTCCTCACGGTGCATGAGGAGCTTGCGCGTACGCGTCGGATCGGCGCGCACGTGCGTCGACGCGGTCGACAGGGGTGCGATGTGCGCGCCGAGCAGCAGCAGCTCGCCGCCCTTCACGACCACGTACGCCTCGGCGAGATGCGCGCGGCCCGCGCGCACCGCCTTCACCTCCCAGCCTTCGAGGGACAAACCGGCCTCGAAGCGCTCCTCGATAAAATAGTCGTGGAAGGCTTTGCGGTTCTCGACGATGCTCATGGCATCGATTCTACGCAAGGGGTGAAGCGCGGCAAATGCAGTGCGTGCAGAAATCCGTGCTCGTCGCGTACAGCGCGATGCAGATGTTCGAGCTGGTCGACCGCGTCGAGGACTATCCGAAGTTCCTGCCGTGGTGCGCCGGCGCGCGCGTCCTCGAGACCCATCCGGGCGGCAAGACGGCCCGTCTCGACATCGACTATCACGGCGTGCGCGCGCACTTCACCACCGAGAACACGAACACGCCCGGCGTGCTGATCGTGGTGACGCTGAAGGACGGACCCTTCCGGCGTCTCGACGGCGAGTGGCGCTTCAAGTCGCTGCGCACCGACGCCGCCAAGGTCGAGTTCGACCTGAACTACGAGTTCTCGAGCGGATTGCTCGATCGGGTCATCGGCCCCGTGTTCAGCCACATCGCGAACACGTTCATCGACGCGTTCGTCCGCCGGGCCGACACCGTGTATCGCGCGGGCGCCTGATGCGAGTGCAGGTGGCCTACGCGGCACCGGGCGTCGAGGAAAGCGTGCATCTGGAGCTTGCGGCCGGCGCCGTCGTGGCGGATGCCGTGCGCCTATCCGGCCTGCCGGGCCGCCTCGGCATCCCCGACGCGACGCTGTCCTACGCGATCCACGGGCAGCGCGCGAGCCCCGACACCCCGCTGCGCGACGGCGACCGGCTCGAGCTGCTGCGGCCGCTCCTGGCCGACCCGAAGGCCGTGCGGCGCCGGCGGGCCGCCGAGCACCCGATTCCCCGGCCGGCACCGAAGGTCAAGCGGCGACGCCCGGCCGGCACCGGCGGGTGATCGCGATTTGACGGCGCCGGCAAATCTGACACAATGCCGGCCCATGTATGACAAAGGCATGAGACGGGCCGTCCGCACGCGTGCCGCCGTGCTGGCGCTGTGCGGCCTCGTGCTGCTGCCGCCGGCGGCCGCCGCGCCGGCGCGCGGCGATCATGCGTCGATCGCAGCGACGGCCCGCGCTTCGGCGACGGCCGCCGCCGCCAAGGTCTGGCAGGGCGCGCAAGACATCGCGCTCTTCGCGCTCGGCATGATCGGGGTCGATTACCGCTTCGGCGGCGAGACGCCCGACCGCGGGCTCGATTGCAGCGGCCTCATACGCTACGTCTTCCAGCAGGTCACCGGCACGACACTCCCCCGCACGTCGCGCGAGATGAGCCGCCTCGGGGACAAGGTGTCCATGGCCGAGCTCAAGCCCGGGGATCTCGTGTTCTTCAACACCCGGCGCTTCGCCTTCTCGCACGTGGGCCTGTATCTCGGCGACAACCGGTTCATCCACGCGCCGTCGACCGGCGGCGAAGTCGAGATCGCCACGCTGTCGCAAGGCTATTGGAAGAAGCGCTTCGACGGCGCGCGAAGGCTCGTGGGCGTGCTGCCGACGCTCGTGCCGACGATGATCGAGAGCGCGACGGCAGCGCCCCTGCAGCCGCCGACGGTCGATCCCGCGCCGGCCGCGCTGCTCGCCCCCGCCGAGAGCGGCGGACCGTAAGCCCTCGTCAGCGCGCGCCGCGCGCGCGCAGTTGCGCGGCGAGCTCCTTTTCGTTGCCCTGCTCGGCGTACGCGAGCGCGGTCAGTCCCGCGTCGTTGCGCCGCGTCACGTCGGCCCCGCGCGACAGCAGGAGCCGCGCGACGTCGACCCGATGCTCGCGCACCGCCATCATCAGTGCCGTCGTGCCGTTGGGGGACGCCGCGTTGATGTTCGCGCCCTGATCGAGCAGATAGCGCACGAGCGCCTCGTGCCCGCCCGTGGCCGCGTAGATGAGCGGCGTCCAGCCGGGCGGATCGAGCGACGCGCCCGCTGCACGCAGGCGCCGCACGACGTCCGTGTAGCCCTTGATCGACGCAACCAGCATCGGCGTGTCGTTGTACGCATTCGCGACGTCGACCTTCGCCTTCGCCGCGAGCAGCGCATCGACCGTCGCCGCGCTGCCGTTGCCGGAGGCGATCAGGAGGAGCGGATTGCCGTGCGAATCGACCGAATTCGGGTCGAGTCCGCGCGCGAGCAGGCTGCGCACCTCGTCGGCACGGTCGTTGGCGACCGCTGCGACGAGCTCGTCGAGGAGCGCCTGCGCGCCGGCGCACAGCGGGACGATCAGCAGGCAGGCGAGCAGGATGGCGCGCGAGATGGAACGCATCAGTGAACCGGAATCCCGAAGAGGCGGAAGAAGTTCTGCGTGGTGATCGTCGCGATCGTCTCGAGCGGCACGTCGCGCAGGCGCGCGACCTCCTCGGCGACGTGACGCACGTAGGCAGGCTGGTTACGCTTGCCGCGAAACGGCACCGGCGCGAGGTACGGGCTGTCGGTCTCGATGAGGAGCCGCTCCGGCGGGACGCGCTTCGCCACCTCCTTCAGGTCCGCCGCGTTGCGAAACGTCACGATGCCCGAGAACGAGATGTGGAAGCCCAGGTCGAGCGCCGCGCTCGCCACGTCCCACGTCTCGGTGAAGCAGTGCATCACGCCGCCCGCCTCGCCGGCGCCTTCCTCGCGCATGATGCGCAGCGTGTCCGCCGCAGCGCTGCGCGTGTGCACGATCAGCGGCAGCCCGCATGCGCGCGCGGCACGGATGTGCGTGCGAAAGCGCTCGCGCTGCCATTCGAGGTCCCCGGTCTGTCGATAGTAGTCGAGGCCGGTTTCGCCGATGGCCACGATCTTCGGCTCGCGCGACTTCGCGACCAGCCGCTCCACGGTCGGCTCCTCGACGTCGGGATAGTCAGGGTGGACACCCACGCTCGCGTAGAGATTGTCGTGCTCCGCCGCCAGCGCATGCACGCTCGGCCATCCCGCCTCGTCCACCGCGACGACGAGCGCATGCGTCACCGCGTTGGCGCGCATGGCGTCGAGCACCGCGGGCAGCTCGGCGCGAAGCTCCGGAAAATCGAGATGGCAGTGCGAATCGACGAACAAGGACTACATCGTATGCGTCGGCCGCGTCGACGCGAGGTTCTCGCTCAGGATCTTCTCGATGGTCGCCTTGGCCGAAGCGCCGGTCTCGTCCTGCGTGAACTGCACGCCGATGCCCTGCGTGCGATTGCCCTGCACGCCCTCGGGCGTGATCCACACGACCTTGCCCTGGACGGCGATGCGGTTGGGATCGTCCATCAGCGACAGGAGCATGAACACCTCCTCGCCGAGCGCGTACTGTCGCGAGGTGGGGATGAAGATGCCGCCGCCACGAAGGAACGGCATGTACGCCGCGTAGAGCGCCGCTTTCTCCCGGATGTTGAGCGACAGGACGCCGGGACGCGGCATGGCGGCATTGCCAGGAGCTCCGGAGTTCTTCTGCGCCATCTAGTCGAACAGGCCCTTGTAGTCGATGAGCAGCGCCTCGGCGACAAGGCGCGGCTGCAGCGGGTGGGAGAGGACGGCACGCTGCTGCAGCAGCGCCCGATGATAGCGAAAGAGCGAAATGCGTGCCACCGAGCGTGCCAAGGCGGTGACGCGGTCGGCGAAGTCGACGTTGTGAACCACCCCGGCGCCGGTGGCCACGGCCGCGATGTCGGCGGTCCAGGCGATCAGCCAATCCACCGCGGCGGCAAGGCGCGCCTTGCGCTCGTCGCGCGGCGCTGCATCGATGCGTGCCGAAAGCGTGAGCGGCGACAGCGTGCGCGGGGTGGCGAGTGCCGTGAGCCACGCGGTGCGCTCCGCCTGGTAGGAGGCGTCGGCGAGCGCAAGCGCGCGCAGCGGGGCGCCGTCAGCCAGCGCGAGCAGCGTCTGCGCGTCGCGCACCTTCCGCGATTCGAGCCATTGCAGCGCTGCCTGCGCGGGTGGGCGCGGCAGGGCGAGCCGCATGCAGCGGCTCACGATCGTCGGGAGGAGGCGTCCCGGCTGGTGCGATACGAGGATCAGGTAGGTCGCGGGCGGCGGCTCTTCCAGCGTCTTCAGCAGCGCATTGGCGGCTTCGGTCTTGATGCGCTCGGCGGGGGCGAGGATCGCCACCTTGCCGATGCGCCGATGGCTGCTGAGCTGCACCCACTCGGTGAGCGCGCGGATCTTCTCGACCACGATCCATTCCACGGGCGTCGCGACGCCGTCCTCGTCGACGTCCACGGGCTCGACTTCGCGCAGATCCGGATGCTGGCCCGCGACGACGTAGTGGCAGCTCGCGCAGCGATTGCAGGCGAAGCCTTCCGGCGTCGGCGACTCGCACAGCAGCGCCTGCGCGAAGACGCGTGCGAGCTCGCGCTTGCCGATGCCCTCGGCGCCGCTGATCAGCAGCGCGTGCGGCCAGCGCGCGCGTCGCGCCAGCATGTCGCGCGCCACCGGCTCCATCCAGGGTAGCAGCGCAGGCGCTGCGCGCGCCTCGACGATCGGCTCGTCCTCGCTCACGTGATCGCCTCGCTCACGCGCCGCCGAGCACCCTGCCGATGCGCTCGCGCACGTCGGCAAGCGGTTGCGTCGAATCGATTACCGCGAAACGCGCCGGCTCGCGCGTGGCGAGCTCGAGATAAGCCTCGCGCACGCGGTCGAAGAAGGCCTGCGCCTCGAGCTCGAACTTGTCCAGCGCGCGGCCCTCGCTGCGGGCGCGATCGAGGCGCGCGCGCGACACCGTGCTCGGAACGTCGAAGAGCAGCGTGAGGTCGGGGTTGCAATCGCCGTGCACGTGCTGCGCGAGCGCGCGGATCCATTCGCGCGATACGCCGTGACCGCCGCCCTGGTACGCGTACGTCGCGTCCGTGAAGCGATCGCACACGACCCAGTGACCGCGCGCGAGCGCCGGCCGGATGACCGTCTCGACGTGCTCTCCACGCGCGGCGAAGACGAGGAGCGCCTCGGCGTCGTGGCTCATGGTCTCTCGCAGCAGCAGCTCGCGCAGCGCTTCGCCGAGCGGCGTGCCGCCAGGCTCCCTCGTGGCGACCACCGTATGGCCGCGGGCCTGCAGCGTCTCGACGATCCACGCCGCGTGGGTGCTCTTGCCGGCGCCGTCGATGCCCTCGAGCGTGATGAAGCGGCCGCGCGGCGTCATGGGCGCTGGGCTTTCTGATAGCGAGTCACCGCGCGCGTATGGTCGGCGAGATTGGACGAGAACACGGACGTACCGTCGCCGCGCGACACGAAGTACAGGTAGCTCGTCGGCGCCGGATGCGTCGCGGCGTCGAGCGACGCCTGCGACGGCAGGGCGATCGGCGTCGGCGGGAGGCCGTCGCGCGTGTACGTGTTGTAGCTCGTGTCGGTCTCGAGGTCGCGCTTGCGCAGGTTGCCGTCGAAGCGCTCTCCCAGGCCGTAGATGACGGTGGGATCGGTCTGAAGTCGCATGTTGCGGCGCAGCCGGTTCACGAACACCGAGGCGACGAGCGGCCGGTCAGCGGGTGCGCCCGTCTCCTTCTCGACAATGGATGCGAGGATCAGCGCTTCGTACGGCGTCGCGAGGGGCAGGTCCCCGGCACGAGTTTCCCACGCCGCCGCGAGCCGCGCCTCGAGTGCCCGATGCGCACGCTTCAGCAGCGCGAGGTCGCTGCTGCCGGCCGCGAAGAAGTACGTGTCGGGGAAAAAAATCCCTTCGGGACTCGACTCGTCGGCACCGACGCGCGCGAGGAGCTCGCCATCCGGCAGGTCGATCACGGTCTTCGCGACGTGCGGATTGCTGCGCAGCGCGCGTCGCAGGTCGGCGAACGTCGTGCCCTCCACGATGGTGAGCGCGGTCTGCGTGACGTCGCCCTGCGTGAGCTTGGCGAGGAGCTGCGGCAGCGTGATGCCGGCGTCGATCTCGTAGCTGCCCGCCTTGATCGAGCGATCGACGTGCTGCACGCGCGCGAGCGCGACGAGCGCGAGCGGATAACGCAGCACACCGGCGTCGCCGAGCTGATGTGCAACGCCAGCGAGCGTCGTGCCCGCGCGCACCTCGAAGTCGTACGGCGCACGCGGCAGCGGGAGCGGCGCGTGATACCCGTGCCATGCCAGGGCGGCAACCGCGGCCCCGGCGATCAGCGCAAGGCCCAGCAAAGCGAGAAGCGCGCGGCGCATGCCTCTGATTATAATGGCCCGATGCTCATACGCCCGCGCCTTCGCCATGGCGGATTCACGCTGATCGAGATCATGGTCGTCATCGTGATCCTCGGCGTGCTGGCCGCGCTCGTGGTGCCGCGCGTGCTGGAACGGCCCGACGAGGCACGCGCCGTCGCGGCGAAGAGCGACATCGCGGCGATCATGCAGGCGCTCAAGCTCTATCGCCTGGACAACCAGCGCTATCCGACCACCGAGCAGGGATTGCAGGCGCTCGTGACGAAGCCCGAGCAACCGCCCATTCCGCCCAACTGGAAGCCCAACGGCTATCTCGAGAAGCTGCCGAAGGATCCGTGGGGCCGGCCTTACCAGTACCTGAATCCCGGCCTCAAGGGGGAGGTCGACGTGATGAGCTACGGCGCGGACGGCCAGCCGGGCGGCACGGGCGCCGACGCGGACGTCGGCTCGTGGGACCTTTGATGCGCGACAGCGCCGGCTTCACGCTGATCGAGATCCTCGTCGTCGTATTGATCCTCGCCATCGCAGCCGGCGTCGCCGTGGCGACGATCGGCAGCGACGAGCGTGGCGCGCTGCGGCGCGAGGCGCAGCGATTCGGCGGCGCCCTCGAGTACGCCGCGCAGCGCGCGCAAGTGCGCAACGAGACGCTCGGCGTCGATGCCGCGGGACGCGCCATCCGCTTCTGGCGCCGCAACGACGATGCCACGACATGGTCGCTCGTGCGCGGAGACGACGTGCTGGCGCCGCGCACGCTGCCCGAGACGATGGAGGTCGCCTCGGTGAGCTATGCAGGACGGCGGCTCGCGCCCAACGTCATCGTGCCGCTGCGCCCGTCCGGCCGCAACGAGCCGTCGGCGTATGCGCTGGTCGCGCCGACGGCGGAAGTCGACGTCGCGCTCGATCCGCTCAATCGCGTGACGGTCGGCGCCGCGCAGACGATCGCGCCGTGAATGCTCGCAGGGTGCGCCGAGCGGCCGGCTTCACGCTGGTCGAGATCCTCGTCGCGCTCGCGATCATCGCGGTGGCGCTCACGGCCGGCCTGCGTGCGCTGGCCCAGGCGACCGACAGCGCCGTCGCGTTGAAGCAGCGCACGCTCGCGCTGTGGATCGCACAGAACCGCATTGCGCTCGCCACCATCGAGTCCCCGTGGCCGGCGCCAGGCCGGCGCGAGGGCACCGCCACGCAGGCCGGTCGCGTGTTCGCGTTCAGCGAGACGATCAGCACGACGCCGAACCCCGCGTTTCGCAAGATCGAAGTCGTGGTCGCGCAGCCGGATGCGCCGGACTACGCGCTCGCGCACCTCACGGGCTTCATCGCGCAATCGGCGGCGCCATGAACGCGCGCGGCTTCACGCTGGTCGAGGCGCTGGTCGCGCTGCTGATCCTCGCCATCGTCGCGGTGCTGGCGTACCGCGGCACGGCGGCAATGACGGGCGGCGAGGCGCAGCTCGCCGAGGAGAGCGCGCGCTGGCGCGCGCTCGACATGGTGTTCACGCGCCTCGAAGCGGATCTGCGGCAGGCCGTTCCGCGCGCGTCGCGACATGGCGATCGCCTCGAGGCGGCGTTCTCCTCGCTTCCCGTCGACGCCGCCGGCAACGACGCGATCGTCTTCTCGCGCGCGGGTCCGGAGTTCGCGGTCGAGCCCGGCATGCAGGGTCAGCGCATCGGCTATCGCCTGCGCGACGGAGCGCTCGAAGTCCTGTTCTGGCCCCAGCTCGACAATGTCGCGAACAGCGCGCCGGTCGTGTACGCGCTCCTCGACGGCATCGCTGGCTTCCACGTGCTTGCCCTCGCCGCCGATGGTCGCTGGTCGGATCGCTGGCCGCTGCATCCGGACGACGACCTGCCACGTGCGGTGAAGGTCGAGCTGCGCCTTGCCGACGGCGCGTCGATCGAGCGATGGTTCGCGCTGCGATGAGAGCCTCTGCGCGTCACGCGCGCGGCGCCGCCGTGATCATCGCCATGGTGGTCGCGGCGCTCGCGGCGACGGTTGCGATGGCGATCGCCGCGCAACAGCAACGCTGGTTCGCGAGCGTCTCGGCTCGCAACGATCAGGTGCAGGCGCAGTCGCTCGCGCTCGCCGGCGTGCAATGGACGCGCGAGATCCTCTTCGACGACGCGCGCCGCGGCACGATCGACTATCTCGGTGAGCCCTGGGCATTGCCGCTGCCGCCCACGCCGCTCGAGCGCGGCTCGGTCGAAGGCAGCATCGTCGACGCGCAGGGTCTGCTCAACGTGAACCTTGGCGCAGCCGGCACGCAGGGCGACCTCGAGCGAGCGCGGCTCGCGCGGTTGTGCGCGCGCGTCGGCGTCCCGGCCGCCGTGCTCGACGCGCTCGCCGACTGGATCGGCGCGAATCCGCGTGCCGCGAGCGCCGCCGACGATTGGTATGCCCGGCAGCCGAGCCCCTATCTTCCCGCCCACGCGCCGCTTCTTCGCGCGCGCGAGCTGGCCGCGGTGCGCGGCTTCGACGAAGCCTCGGTTGCGCGTCTCCTCCCCTACGTCACGGCTCTGCCTCCGGGAACGGCGCTGAACGTCAACACCGCGCCTGCGGCGGTGCTCGCGGCCTCGCTCTCGGGCGTCACCGACGATGCGCTGGGCGGTCTCGTCAGCGAGCGCGTGACGCGGCCCTTCACGAGCGTCAGCGACTTCCGCAGCCGCCTCCCGCAGGGCGCGGTCATCGACGACGAGCGCGCGTTCTCGGTGTCGAGCAGCTACTTCGTGGTCACGGTGCGCGCGCACCAGGGCGACGCGGTCGCGCAAGCGCGCGCGCTCCTGAAGCGCGTCCAGGGCGCATGGCCGGTGGTCGTCTGGCAAACGCTGGAATAGCGCACGCTACACTTACGCCGCCATGAGCACCGTGCTTCGCATCCTGCTGTCCGATCCGCCCGTTGCGGATCGCGCCGACGCGTGGGCGCTCTTCAGCAGCGACGGCACGCGCCTGCGCGAAGGACGCGACGTGCCGTCCGCGTGGCCCGCGGCGCAGCGTCGCGAGGCGGTGATCGCGGCATCCCGCGCGCGATTGATCACGTTGAATCTTCCGCCGCTGCCGCCCGAGCGCCTCAACGACGCCGTCGCCTACGCGCTGGAAGATCAGCTCGCGGCCACCGACGATCCACCGCGCATCGCCGCATCGGTGCAGGCTGCCGATGGTCGCGTGCACGCCGCTGTAGCGGGCCGGGCGCTCATCGACGCGCTCGCGCCGATGTTCGAGCGCGTCGTTCCCGAAGCGGCGCTCACACCCGACGATGGCACTTGGACGCTGTACGCCTCTGCGGCCGGTGACGGCTTCGTGCGCACGCCGAGCGGCGCCTTCGCCGTGACGCTCGACGAGCAGGTGTTCCCGGCGGAGCTCGCCGCGGCGCTTGCGCAGGCGCGTCGCGCCGGCGCAGCGCCCGAAACCCTTCGCGCTGCGCTGCAGGCCGATCGCATCGTGCTGGCCCGCTACGCCGAGGCCGCCGGCGTGCCGCTCAGGGTCGCGCCCGCCTGGCGATGGTCGTACGCGTCCGAGGAGCGCTTCGCGGCAGCGCCCGACTGGCGCGCACCGCTGCGCGCCGGCGCGGCCGCGGAACGAAGCTCGCTCGTGCAGTGGTTCCGTCCCGCGATCGCGATCGCGGGACTCGCGCTCGCGCTGCACGTCGGGGCAACGTTCGTCCAATGGATCACGTATCGCGTGGAGGATTGGCGTGTCGGTCGTGCCACCGTCGCGCTCGCACGCGACGCGGGCGTGAGCGACGCGACCACGCCCGCGGCCGCGACATCGGCGCTCGTGCGCCAGCATGCCGAGGCGCGGCATCGCGCGGGTCTGCTCGCGCCGGGTGACGCGCTGCCGCTGCTCGCGCAAGCCACACCGGCGCTCGCCGAGCTTCCGCCCGGCACGCTGAAGAGCGCCGTCTACGGCGATGGCGCGTGGACGCTCGACCTCGCGAAGGTCGATGCCGCGCGTCTTGCGCGCATCGATCGCGCGCTCACCGACCAGGGCGTCGCCGTCCTGCAGGCCGAAACGGCGGCCGGCACGCGCCTGCGCCTGACCTCGACGCCATGACCCTGCTGCCCGGGTCCGTGACGAGCGCGTGGGACGGCGCGTCGCCGCGCGAGCGACTGCTGCTGCGCTGGGGCGCGCTGATCGTGATGCTGGCCGTGCTGTACGCGATCGCGTGGCAACCTCTCGCACGCGACACCGCGCGCACGCGCGAGTCGCTCGCACGCGATCGCGCGACGCTCGCCGTGCTGCAGCACTATGCGGCGCCTCAGCGCAGCAGCGGCACCGTGGAGCCAGCCTCAACCGATGCGCGCGCGGCGGTCGAGCGCGCGCTGGACGCGCGCGGCTTGCGCGCCGCGGCGAGCCAGATCGACGTGCGCGACGATCGCGTGTCGGTCCTGCTGGGCGCGGTTCCGTTCGACGCGCTGGTCGCGCTGCTCGATGACCTCGCCAAGACGGATCGCCTTCGCGTGATCGAGGCACGCGTGACGGCACGGGTCGAGCCCGGCACCGTGCGCGCGGAGCTCGCGCTCGGGCGATAGCATGCGACTGCGTGCCGGATTCGCGCTGGCGGCGCTCGTGCTGCTCGTGATCGCATTCGCATGCCTCGCGCCGGCCACGCTGCTCGACGCCCGCATCGCGGCCATGACGAACGACGCCGTGCGGCTCGCCGACGCGCGCGGAACCGTGTGGCAGGGCAGCGGCATGCTCGCCGACGCGCACGGCGCGTGGCGCATCCCGGTTTCATGGCGGGTCGGCGTCGCCGCCGCGCTGCGCGGCGCGCTGTCGGTCGAGCTCGTGCCGGACGAGCGCGCGACGGCGCGCGGCGTGGTCGACGCGCAGGATGACACTCTCGCGTTCTCGGCGCTTCACGTCGAAGTCCCCGGCGCCGTTGTGACGACGGCGTGGACGCATCCGCCCGTGCCCCGCTTCGGCGGGACGATCGTGGCCGATGCGCCGTCGTTTCGCACCGACGGCACGCATGTCGACGGCGCAATCGATCTGCGCTGGGACCGGGCAAGCGTGGCGCTCGCCGGCGTAACGGTCGATCTCGGCACGGTGGAGGCGAACGCGCGTCCCGGCGCGGGCGGCATGACGGTCGCGTTGCGCAATCGCGGCGGTGACGTCGCACTCGCGGGCGAGGTTCGCGCTCAGGGCAACGACCTCGCCGTCGACGCAACGCTGACACCGGCACCGACGCTGCCGGCCCCGGCACTGATCGCGCTGCGGGCGCTCGGCCCGGCCTCGAGCGACGGCTCCGTCCACGTGACATGGCACGGTCCGCGTTGAACGTCGCCAAAGGGCGCCCGCAGCCGCGCGTCCGCGGGACAACGACGCCTGCGCGCATCGTCGGCCTCGACGCGCTCCGCGGCCTCGCGATCGTCGCGATGATCGCGTATCACTTCTGCTTCGACCTGCGCTGGTTCGGATTCGCGTCGTTCGATTTCGAGCACGATGTGCGCTGGCTCGCCGCGCGCGCGGCCATACTGGGGAGCTTCCTCGCGCTCGCAGGCGTGAGCCTCGTGCTCGCATCGCGGCGCGTCGATGCGCCACGTCGCTTCGTCACTCACCTCGTGGCGATCGGCGGCGCGGCGCTGCTCGTGAGCCTCGCGAGCTACGCCGCGTTTCCGCAGCGCTTCATCTGGTTCGGCGTGCTGCACGCGATCGTGGTGTCGCTCCTCCTGGCGCGCCCGCTCGTCGGTCATCCGCGCGCCGCAATGGTCGTCGGCGCCGCGGTGATCGCCGCCGGCGTTTTCTTCTCGCATCCCGCATTCGATGGCCGCGCGCTTGGCTGGCTCGGATTCATGACGCGCAAGCCGCCCACCGAGGATTACGTTCCACTGTTTCCGTGGGCAGGCGTGGTATTCATCGGCGTCGCGCTCGGCGAAGCGCTGTTGCACGCCGGACCGCGGGTGCTCGCCCCGTTTGCCCGGCTGCCCCGCGCAATGCCCTTTCTCGGGCGCCACAGCCTGATCGTCTACCTCGTCCACCAGCCCCTCCTCGTGGGCGGGCTCTGGCTCTGGACGCATCGCTGAGCGATGCGCGGCTTCACCGACCTGTATCTCGCGCTCGACGCCAGCACCAAGACGAACGCCAAGATCGGCGCGCTCGCCGCGTACTTCGCTTCGGCACCCGCCGCCGACGTCGCGTGGGCGACGTACTTCCTGACCGGCCGCAAGCTCAAGCGCATCGTCGGCACGCGCGACCTCGTGGCCGCAGCGCTCGGCGCGTCGACGGTGCCGCAATGGCTGTTCGAAGCGAGCTACGCCGCGGTGGGCGATCTCGCCGAAACGGTTTCTCTGCTGCTGCCGCCGCCCACGCAGCGCGACGACCGGTCGCTCGCCGCCTGGGTCGAGGGGGAGATCGCGCCGTTGGCGGGCCTGCCTTCGCCCGAGGTCCAGGGACGCCTTCGCGCCGCGTGGGATCGCCTGGACCGCGACGAGCGCTTCGTGTTCGGCAAGCTTCTCACCGGCGCCTTTCGCGTGGGCGCGGCGCGGCAACTCGTGTACCGCGCGCTGGCGCAGGTGCACGGCTTGCCGGTGGCCGACGTCGCGCATCGCCTGATCGGCGAATGGTCGCCCTCGGACGCGTTCGTCGAGTGGCTGCACGGGGCCGCGCGCGACGGTGCGACGGCGCACCGCCCGTATCCGTTTTTCCTCGCGCACGCGCTGCAGGATGCGCCGGCGGCGCTGGGCGACATCGCGGACTGGCAGGCCGAGTGGAAATGGGACGGCATTCGCGCTCAGCTCGTGGTGCGCGAGGACGGTGCGAGCCTGTGGTCGCGTGGCGAAGAGCTGGTGAGCGCGTCGTTCCCCGAGATCGTCGATGCGGCGCGCGCGTTGCCCGCCGGGACCGTGATCGACGGCGAGCTGCTCGCCTGGGCCGATGCCGCCACGCGCCCGCTGCCGTTCGCCTCGCTGCAGCAACGTCTCAACCGCAAGCTTCCGTCCGCGCGACTCATGCGCGACGTGCCCGTGGTGCTTCTCGCGTACGACTTGCTCGAGGATCGAGGCGCGGACATCCGCGCGCTGCCGCTGCGCGAGCGCCGCGCGCGACTCGAGGCGCTGCTGCCGTTGCCGCCACGGCTCCTGCTTTCACCGCGCATCGACGCCGTCGATTGGACGGCGATCGAGTCCGCGCGCGAGCGGTCGCGCGAGATGCGCGCCGAAGGCGTCATGTTGAAGCGCCGGGACGCCCCGTACGGTGTCGGTCGCGCGCGCGGGCCGTGGTGGAAATGGAAGATCGACCCGTATACGATCGACGCCGTGCTCGTCTACGCGCAGCCCGGCAGCGGACGTCGCGCGTCGCTGCTCACCGACTACACGTTCGCGGTACGCGACGACGACGGCTCGCTCGTCCCGTTCGCCAAGGCCTACTCGGGACTTTCCGACGAGGAGATCCGCGAGGTCGATCGCTGGATCCGCAGCCATACCCTCGAGCGCTTCGGCCCGGTGCGCCGCGTCGAGCCGATCCAGGTGTTCGAGCTCGCATTCGAGGGGCTGCAGGTCTCCCCGCGTCACAAGAGCGGCGTCGCGACGCGCTTTCCGCGCATCGCGCGCTGGCGTCGCGACAAGCCGGCCGCGGAAGCCGATACGCTGCGCACGTTGAAGGAGATGGCGAGCCGCCATGCCGATCCCGACGGCTCGCAGGAGCCTGCGACGTGAACCTGGCGCGGCTGCTCGTCCGCACCGCGCTCGCGCGCGGCGAAGCGCCCGCGATCGTGCACGGCACGCGCGTGCTGCACGACTATCGCACGCTCGCGCGGCGTGCGTGCGGGCTTGCCGCGTCGCTGCGCACGACGCTCGGCGTGAAGCGCCACGATCGGGTCGCGCTCTATGCGCGCAACTGCCCCGAGTACCTGGAAGTCATGTACGCGGCGTGGATTGCCGGACTCGCCGTCGTGCCGATCAATCACAAGCTGCACGTTCGCGAGCTCGCGTATATCGTCGAGAACAGCGGCAGTGCCGCCTTGTTCGTCTCCGATGGCCTCGTGCCGATCGATGCACGCGCGCACATGATCGAGCTCGGCAGCCGCGAGTACGAGCGGCTCGTCGCCGGGCCGCAATGGCCGCTCGACCAGGCGCACGCGGATGACGTCGCGTGGCTCTTCTACACCTCGGGCACGACGGGCCGCCCCAAGGGCGTCATGCTCACGCACCGCAACCTGCACGCGATGACGCTGTGCTATTTCGCCGACGTCGATGCGGCCCGCGCGCACGATGCGGCGATCTACGCCGCGCCCATGTCGCACGGCGCGGGTCTGTACAACTTTCCCAACGTGCTGGCCGGCGCGCGGCATGTCATCCCGGAATCCGGCACCTTCGATGCGGACGAGTTCCTCGCGCTCGCGGCGCACCATCGCAACGCGACGGCGTTCGCGGCGCCGACGATGGTGAAGCGACTGGTCGAGCGCGCCGCGACGCGCGCACTGCCGCCCGACGCCGTCAGGACGATCGTCTACGGCGGCGGCCCGATGTACGTCGCCGACATCCTGCGCGCGCTCGACGTCATGGGCGATCGCTTCGTGCAGATCTACGGTCAGGGCGAAAGCCCGATGACCATCACCGTGCTGTCGCGAGAGCAACACGCGGATCGTTCGCGTCCCGACTACCGGGCGCGCCTCGGGTCGGTAGGCATCCCCCAAAGCGTCGTGGAGGTGCGCGTCGTCGACGCGGAAGGCCGCGACGCGCCTGTCGGCGATTCAGGTGAAATCGTCGTGCGGGGCGACACCGTGATGCGCGGCTACTGGAACAATGCCGACGCGACCGCGGCGACGCTGCGTGACGGCTGGCTGTGGACCGGCGACGTCGGCGCGCTCGACGCGCATGGATTCCTCACGCTGAAGGACCGCTCGAAGGACCTCATCATCAGCGGCGGCTCGAACGTCTATCCGCGCGAGGTCGAGGAAGCGCTGATGGCGCATCCCGGCGTCGAGGAGGCCTGCGTGGTCGGCCGGCCGCATCCGGAATGGGGCGAGGAAGTCGTGGCATTCATCGTGCGGCGCGCCGGCGCGGCCGTCGACGAAGCGACTCTCGACCAGCTATGCCTCGAGCGCATCGCGCGCTTCAAGCGGCCGCGCGCGTACCGGTTCGTCGATGCGCTGCCGAAGAGCAATTACGGCAAGGTGCTGAAGCGCGAAGTGAGGCAGTGGCTGGATGACGATGCCTGACTCCCGTATAATCCTGCGCTCGCAGGCGCGTAGCTCAGCTGGCTAGAGCACCACCTTGACATGGTGGGGGTCGTTGGTTCGAGTCCAATCGCGCCTACCAGAGATACAGGACCTCGGAAAGGTGCGGCGGCGCGCTCCGCGGGCTGCCGGAATCGGAAAGCGCATGGTTATGACACCGCGAACGCGTTGGGAGTCACGGTAGCGACGGCGAGAGCTCGCACGCCCGAGGGTGTTCGTCCCCGGACAACTGAAAAGTGCGGCCTCGACCGCACTTTTTTCGTTTCTGGGGAGTGAATCTCATGCCCGACATCCGATTGCCCGACGGCGCCGTGAAGCATTTCGACGCGCCGGTCACCGTCGCCGAAGTCGCCGCCTCCATCGGGCCCGGCCTCGCCAGGGCCGCTCTCGCCGGCAAGGTGGACGGCAAGGTCGTCGACACCTCGTATCGCATGGACCGCGACGCGTCGCTCGCGATCGTCACGGACCGGGATCCCGAAGGCCTCGAGGTCCTGCGCCACTCCACCGCCCATCTGCTCGCGTACGCGGTCAAGGAGCTGTTTCCCGAAGCGCAGGTCACCATCGGTCCCGTGATCGAGGACGGCTTCTACTACGACTTCAGCTACAAGCGTCCCTTCACGCCCGAAGACCTGGCGGCGATCGAGAGCAAGATGGCCGAGCTCGCCAGAAAGGACGAGCCGGTGGTGCGCAGCGTCATGGCGCGCGACGACGCGGTGAAGTACTTCGAAGGTCTAGGCGAGCACTACAAGGCCGAGATCATCGCGTCGATCCCGTCGAACGAGCCCATCTCGCTCTACGCGGAGGGCAAGTTCACCGACCTGTGTCGCGGCCCGCACGTGCCGTCGACCGGCAAGCTGAAGGTGTTCAAGCTGATGAAGGTCGCCGGAGCCTATTGGCGCGGCGATTCGCGCAACGAGATGCTCCAGCGCATCTACGGCACCGCGTGGACGAAGAAGGAGGACCTCGATGCCTATCTCAGGCGCATCGAGGAAGCGGAAAAGCGCGACCACCGCAAGCTCGGCCGCCAGCTCGATCTCTTCCACATGGAGGACATCGCGCCAGGCCTCGTCTTCTGGCATCCCAAGGGCTGGTCGATATGGCAGCAGGTCGAGCAATACATGCGCAAGGCGTACCAGAAGAACGGCTACCAGGAAGTGAAAGGGCCGCAGATCCTCGACCGCTCGCTGTGGGAGAAGTCCGGGCACTGGCAGAACTTCAAGGACAACATGTTCACGACCGAGTCGGAGAAGCGCGACTTCGCGCTGAAGCCGATGAACTGCCCCGGTCACGTCATGATCTTCAACGCCGATCTGCGCAGCTACCGCGACCTGCCGCTGCGCTACGGCGAGTTCGGCGCCTGCCATCGCAACGAGCCTTCCGGGGCGCTGCACGGCCTGATGCGCGTGCGCGGCTTCACGCAGGATGACGGCCACATCTTCTGCACCGAGGCGCAGATCCAGCCGGAGTGCACCGCGTTCAACGAGCAGGCGCTCGAGGTCTATCGCGACTTCGGCTTCGACGACGTCGACATCAAGATCGCGCTGCGGCCGGAAAAGCGCCTGGGTGACGACGCCACCTGGGAGCGCGCGGAAAACGCGCTCCGGGATGCGCTTCGTGCGTGCAACGTGCAGTGGACCGAGCTGCCGGGCGAAGGCGCGTTCTACGGGCCGAAGATCGAGTACCACCTGAAGGACTCGATCGGCCGCTCGTGGCAATGCGGCACCATGCAAGTCGACTTCCAGATGCCAGGCCGCCTGGGCGCCGAATACGTCGACCACGACGACACGCGCAAGGTGCCGGTCATGCTCCACCGGGCGATCGTGGGCTCGCTGGAGCGCTTCATCGGCATCCTCATCGAGAACCACGCCGGCGCCATGCCGCTCTGGCTCGCTCCGGTGCAGGCGGCCGTGCTCACCATCACCGACCGCCAGAAAACCTATGCGGAACAGGTCACTGCGGCCTTGAGGTCGGCCGGAATCAGGGCCATATCCGATTTGCGGAATGAGAAAATTACCTATAAAATCCGAGAACATAGCCTCCAGAAGCTTCCTTACCAGCTCATCGTGGGCGACAAGGAGATGGAGGCTAGGACCGTGGCCGTGCGGACCCGTGGCGGCGAGGACCTGGGGGCGATGACCCTCGAGGCCTTGCTGGCGCGCCTCCAGGAGGAGGTGGCGAAGCGTCGTTGACGCCCTCTCACGCGAGGGCTCTCGCGCTTTCGATCGGGATTCGACGGCCGTTTTTTGTCATTACAGGAGAACAGCACATAGCGACATTCGACAAGCAGCACCAGCGGCTCAACGGCGAGATCAATGCACCGGAGGTCCGCCTGGTTGGCCCGGACAACGAGCCCCTTGGCATCGTGCCCATCGCCGAAGCGTTGGCAAAAGCGGAAGCAGCCGAGCTCGACCTCGTCGAGATCGCGCCGACCGCCAAGCCGCCCGTCGTGCGCATCATGGATTACGGCAAGTTCAAGTACCGTGAATCCAAGAAGCAGCACGAGGCGAAGCTCAAGCTGAAGCAGATCCAGGTCAAGGAAGTGAAATTCCGCCCCGGCACGGACGAGGGCGATTACAAGATCAAGCTGCGCAATCTCGTGCGCTTCCTGCAGGAAGGCGACAAGGCGAAGATCACCTTGCGCTTCCGCGGGCGCGAGATGGCGCACCAGGAATTCGGCGTTCGATTGCTCGAGCGCGTGCGTGCGGACCTCGAGCCGTACGCCACGGTGGAGCAGTTCCCGAGAATGGAAGGCCGGCAAATGGTGATGCTGCTGGCCCCGAAGAAGACCGTAGCGAGCAAGCCGCATCACCCGAACAAGCCCGAGGCCGGTAAGCCGCAAGGCGACGAAGCCTCTCCACCCGCCGCCAAGGCCAAGGAGAGCACCGCCGTGGGCAGCAAATAAGGAAACGGCATCATGCCGAAGATGAAGACGAAGTCGGGCGCGAAGAAGCGCTTCCGCGTGCGCGGGAGCGGCTCGGTCAAGCGCGCCCACGCCGGCAAGCGGCACATCCTCACCAAGAGGACGACCAAGAACAAGCGGCAGCTCCGCGGCCCCACCGGAATCCACGAGACGAACCTGGATTCGGTCAAGGCCATGCTGCCTTACGCGTAAGGAGCGGACGACATGCCAAGAGTCAAACGTGGCGTGACCGCCCGCGCGCGGCACAAGAAGGTCATCGACCAGGCCAAGGGCTATCGCGGCCGGCGCAACAACGTCTACCGCATCGCCAAGGAAGCGGTGATGAAGGCCGGTCAGTATCAATACCGCGACCGGCGCCAGAAGAAGCGCGAGTTCCGCGCGCTCTGGATCGCGCGCATCAACGCCGCCGTGCGCGAGCTCGGCATGACCTACAGCGCGTTCATCGCGGGCCTCAACAAGGCGCAGATCGGCATCGACCGCAAGGTGCTGGCCGATCTGGCCGTGCACGACAAGGCGGCGTTTAGCAAGATCGCGGAGCAGGCCAAAGCCTCTCTGGCCTGATCGGGAGCCGCAAAACGAGGGAGGCGTGAAACGCCTCCCTTTTTTTTTGATGCATGCACGTTTCGCCCAGCCGCTCCACCGCCCTGCCCGGCGCCGTCTGCCCGGCCGCGGGCACCGGGCCGGCGTGAGGGCGGCAGGACGCGGGAATCGACGATGGACGACCTCAACGCACTCGTAGACCGCGCCCGCGCCGAGTTCGACGCGTGCGACGATCCGGCCGCCCTCGAGAACGCCAAGGCGAGATACCTCGGCAAGGCCGGCGCGATCACCGAGCAGCTGAAGGCGCTCGCGAAGCTCGATGCGCGCGATCGCCCTGCCGCTGGCGTCCGCGTGAACGCGGCCAAGAGCGAGATCGAGCGCGCGCTCGACGCGCGCCGCGCGGCGCTTGCGGAGATGAAGCTCGCCGCGCAGCTCGCGGCCGACGCGCTCGACGTATCGCTGCCCGGGCGCGGCGTCGGCGTCGGCGCCCTCCATCCGCTCACCCGCACGCTCGAGCGCATCGAGACGCTGTTCCGATCGGTCGGCTTCGAAGTCGCCGACGGTCCCGAGATCGAGGACGACTTCCACAATTTCACGGCGCTCAACATGCCGGAGAACCATCCCTCGCGCTCGATGCACGACACGTTCTACGTGGACGGCGGGCTCGTGCTGCGCACACACACTTCCCCGATTCAGGTGCGCTGGATGGAGACCCACGCCCCGCCGATCAAGATCATCGCGCCCGGCCGCGTCTATCGGGTGGACAGCGATGCGACGCACTCGCCGATGTTCCATCAGGTCGAAGGCCTCTGGATCGACGAGAACGTCTCGTTCGCCGACCTGAAGGGCATGTTCACGGAGTTCCTGCAGCGCTTCTTCGAGCGGGACGACCTGAAGGTGCGCTTCCGGCCGTCGTTCTTTCCGTTCACCGAGCCGTCGGCGGAAATCGACATGAGCTTCGGCGAAGGGTGGCTCGAGATCTCGGGCGCGGGCCAGGTGCACCCGAACGTGCTGCGCGCCGTCGGCATCGACCCCGAGCGCTGGCAGGGCTTCGCCTTCGGCATGGGCCCGGATCGCCTGGCGATGCTGCGCTACGGCGTGAACGACCTGCGCGTGTGGTACGAGAACGATCTGCGGTTCCTGAAACAGTTCGCATGAGTGGCATGCCCTCTCCCCGCGAGAGGGCCCGGGTGAGGCACGCATGAAATTCTCCGAACGCTGGCTGCGCACGATGGTCGATCCGCCGCTCGATACCGCGGCGCTGTGCGAAGCGTTGACCATGGCGGGCTTCGAAGTCGAGGGGGTGGAGCGCGCGGCGCCGCCGTTCTCGCGCGTCGTGGTCGGTCGCATCGAATCGCTCGCGCCGCATCCCGACGCCGACCGGCTGCGCGTCGCCATGGTCGACGTCGGAGCGCGCGAGCGCCTGCAGATCGTGTGCGGGGCGCCCAACGCCGCGCCAGGCATGCTCGCGCCCGCCGCACTCGAAGGCGCCGTGCTGCCCGACGGGACCGTGATCAAGTCGACGAGCATGCGCGGCGTGCAGTCGCGCGGCATGCTCTGCTCCGCGGTCGAGCTCGGCCTTTCCGACGACGCCACCGGCCTGCTCGCCTTGCCCGACGATCTCGCGGTCGGCACCGATGTTCGCGCCGCGCTCGCGCTCGACGACGCGCTCATCACGCTCAAGGTGCTTCCGAACCGCCCCGACGCGTTGTCCGTTGCCGGCATCGCGCGCGAGGTGGCCGCCATCACCGGGGCCGCGCTCGCGCTACCGCAGCGACCGGGGATCGCGGCCGAGCACGGCGTGGCGCCGCGCATTCGCATCGATGATCTGGACGCCTGCCCGCGCTTCGCCGCGCGTGTCATCGAGGGCATCGACCCCCGAGCGCCCACGCCGGCGTGGATGAAGGAGCGCATCGAGCGCTCGGGCATACGGGCGATCTCCGCCGTCGTCGACATTACCAACTACGTGATGCTGGAGCTCGGCCAGCCGCTTCACGCGTACGATCAGCGGCACGTGCAGGGCGGCATCGTGGTGCGGTTCGCGCGCGAAGGCGAGACGCTGACGCTTTTGAATGGCGAAACGCTGAAGCTCGAGCCCGATCTTCTGCTGGTGGCCGACGAGAAGAAGCCGCTCGGCCTCGC
>Ga0070661_100000560_pt1 | contig 28396 bp, 15 predicted proteins | sample KBSC43metaG_FD_64663 | JGI IMG/M metagenome (GOLD analysis project Ga0070661, IMG submission 64663) | Corn rhizosphere microbial communities from Kellogg Biological Station, Michigan, USA - KBS C4-3 metaG | ecosystem: Host-associated > Plants > Roots > Rhizosphere > Soil ... | reverse complement strand
CCTCGCCCAATATGACGGACGGGTCGCGAAAACTTGTAGCGGGAGGCGCAAAAAAGTGTGCGCCGGGCGGCGCACGCAATTCTATTTCAAGAATGGCGGGGGGTTTGGCTCAGCCGACCAGATGTTTCAGCTCATCGGTGAGATAGCCGAAGCGCTGCATCTGCTTGTGATGAACCTGGACGATCTGGCGGACCTGGCGGCGGGAGAGTTTCTCGCGCCATTGCTCCGATTTGCCCTCGCGGAAGAAGCGTTCGGCCTTGTCGGGCTTTTCGCGGAAACCTTCCTTGGCTTCCTGCTCCTTCAGCTTTTCGAAGGAGGAACGGTCGATCGCCAGTTGCAACTGCTCAGGCTTGGGCTTGAGCAGCAGGTGGCGCGCCAGCCCGCCGAAGATGCGCGTGGGCTCGGCCAGCATCTCTTCATATTTCAGGATGCAGATGCCGCGATGGGGATTGCGCGTCCAGCTTTCGACATGCTGGCTCCACGAGCCGTAGATCTCATGGACATTCTTGTCGCTGATCGCGGTTTCGAGGCCGCGCGTTTCCATCATGTGGATGGCGTCGTCGATGGTGCCGCTGATGTGGTGGGCAAGCGAAATGGCGACATCGAGCGGGTTGCGCACGATATAGACCGCGCCTGCCGTGACCGCGAGATTGATGGCGGGTGTGCCGCGGTCCATCACCAGGCAGTGGTGGGTCTTGATCATGGCAAGACCATCCGTGCTCTCGGCGATCATCTCCTGCACTTTGGGACGGACGGTGGCGATTTCTTCGCGCGTGGCCTCGGTGACCGGCTTCTCGAGGAATTTTTCGTAGGGCTTGGCCGCGATTTCCCAGAAGGTGAATTCGTTCATCGCGTTGATGTCCTGCTCGTCCTCGTCCTTGCCTTCGAGGATGTTGAGCAGGTTGTGCAGAAAATTGCGGGTCCAGGTGTTGCCGGATTTGGGATAGGAGGCGAGCCACAGGATACCCGTCATGGCGGGCTTTTGGGGCGGGGAGGCTTCCTCGTCGCCGGTCACGGGCGCGGGTTCGTCCGATGGTGCATACATATTATATAGGCCCTCCCTCGCGGGGTGCGGCCCCGCGAGGGAAAGCTAGCCCAAAATCAGCCGCCCGTTCTAGCCGCCGAGACCAAGGGTCACGTTCAGATAAGGCCCGTAGAAGCCGCGATTGGTGCTTTCGTGCGTTTCCTGGCCGCCGTCGATGGCGTCGAAGAAGGTATCGGCCCGGTAGCCGAGGCTGACCTTCGAATTGTGGTAGCGCATCGAGGCGCCGATATACCCGCCGAGATTGGGGACGGTGACGGTGCGGGAACGGTTCACGTCGTCGGGCGGTTCGGGGAGGCGGGGATCGTCCACGCCGCTGATCGTTCCGCCTTCGCAAACCGCAAGGGTCCCGAAGCCATCCACGCGGCAATGGTTCACGTCATGATTCAGGATCGCGCGCTGGCGTCCAAACAGGACAGCGGCGTTGACGCCCCAATCCAGCGTGATCTCGCCATCCTCGCCACTGCCCCAGAGCGGCGTATTGCCGTCCCAGGTCAGTTCCGGACCGACGCCGTGGAACGACCTCGTTTCCCGCGAATCGAACTCCCAGACCTCGTGATATTTCGCGAACACATCTACGGTCAGGTTGTAGTGGGGATCGGCGCCCAATGTCTGGGCCATTTGCGAATTGAACTGCGCGAAGCGCACGCCCGCGGCGATCGTGCTTTTGCCGCCGTTGCCGAACACACCGATGCCGACATCCTTGCCCAGGGTGAAATCGAGCATCATGTGCTCTTCCGACGACCTGTCCTGCGAGTCGACGAATTCCTTTACTGCGCCGTGATAACAACCGGCCAGCACCTGCGCCGCCGAAGGATATTGCTGGAATGCACTGCAGGGCCGGTAAAAGCCGAAGAAGCTGATGCCCTCCTTCGTGCCGGCGACCGTGCTCTTGTGATAGTGCTTGTTGTTCGACGCACGGCCATAGCGGACGCCGACTTTCATAACCCAATCGGTATCGGTTGGTTGGAACGCAACCGAGCCTTCCCAATCGAAGCCGCGATCCGGCGTCTTCTGCAGTTGGGCCGGTATGGGCAGGCTGGCCGGCCAATTCGGCGTCGGGCCGCCGCCATTCGGGAAGGTATCGCTTCCGGTGGGATCGTAAGGACTCGTCCCGGCCGCAAGGTTGGCGTTGAAATTGCCGCCCAACTGAATCCAGAGCTGCGGCTTGTGATCGCCCGCGTCCGAAAAGAAATCGAGCCCGTAACCACCCGAGGCCCCACCGTCGAAATGTTTGGTAACGCGCACGCCGAACAGACGCGGATCGGTCAGGAAGATGTTGGTGGTGAGACCGCTGTCGTCGCTGTTCAGGAAGTCGCCGGTTATCGCGGTGGTGTCGAACACGTTCTTCACATAGCCCATAACCTGCCAACCGGACTGATCGGTCAGGATGAGCGCGAGGTTCAGGTTGGTATAGCCATGGATACGATCATAGGGATCGTCGTTGAAGACGCGTGCCCACGATTGAGCCTGCCAGTAGAAATCGCTGTGCAGGGTTGCGGCCCAATCCGGCGTGACGGGAATGGAATAATCCGCGCCCAAGGATAGCGTAAAGTGCGGTGCGTTCGGCAATTCGTTGCCACTTAAATCCTTGGTGAATCCTTCGCCATTGTTTGGTACCAGACCAAGGCCGTTGTTGACGTCGGCGGGCGCATTGGGATCGACGCTGAGAGGATCGTAACCCGGATATCCCGCGGGGATCGGCCCACTGGCGGGCTGACCGTAGTAGTTCGTTGTGACCGGATCGATATGCGCCGAATAGGCCATGCCGCAAGAGGTGACGCCGAGATTGCCTTCGCCGCCCGTGCTGCCATAGGTTTGAATGATCGCGGCCGCCACATATTCCGGGAATATGCAGTTCGACGACTGCCCGACAGACGGCTTCATCACAACCCATCCGGCGTGACCCGCGGTACGATCGATCAAATCGATGGCTTGCTGACCATCCTTGATGCGCGTAGCTTCGTAACCGCCCGCCAGGCTGAATTTCAGACCGGGCACCGGTTCCCAGGTTGCTTCCAGTTCGGCGCCTTTCACGGTGGCGTCGAAGTTCAAGTTGATCGCCGTACGATCGACGATTTGCGAGATCTGATAGCCTTTGTAATCGTAAAAGAAGATATCGCCATTCAGCGTCAGCGCACCGTCGAGGGCAGTGTTCTTCGTGCCGAGTTCGACCGCGTCGATATATTCGGGTTTGAACGTCAACGGATGTACCGGAAAGGCGATGTTGACCTGGCCCGCGGCGCAACCAGCCGTCGTGAAGCCGCAGCTTGTGTCGGCGTTGATCAATATCGGACCGGGAGGATTGGCGCCGCCGGCTTTATATCCGTGCGCATAAGAAGCGTAGATCAACGTCTGATCCGTGAAGTCGAGCTTCGGCGTCCAATTAGCGACTGCCCGCCCGGTGAATTTCTGCCAGGACTGGTCCACATAGCCCGTGGTCGGATAGCCATATCCTATCACCAGAAGCTCGCTGGGGATTTCCGTGAAATGCTTCTGGTCGTCGGTCCAGCGCAGGCCGCCCGTCAATTTGAGATCGGGCGTGATGTTGTAATAGGCCTCGCCGAACAGCGCATAGGAATTCAGATTGTACGGATTCTGGCTGAGAAAATAGTTATGCCCCTGATTGTCGAGCGACTCGATCGGATTCGGATCGAGATATTGCGGCGATTCCGTCGGAATACTGTTCAGATTCTCAAGGTTGAGCTGATAGCTTCTGCCGTTGTTCAGGCAATAGAGATGGTCGGTGACGTTCTGGGTATAGTCCTTGCTGCAATTGACGTTGTTCAGTGAGATCATCGTGAAGGTATTAGAGAAGACGTAATAGTTTTCTTCCGTCTCGTAGTGCAGATAGTTGCCGCCGACGCTGAAATTGAACGGACCCGAGAAATTCGAGGCAAGGCGAAACTCCTGATTCAGCTGCCAGGAATGTTCTGTTGCAAGATCTTGCACGACGAGGCGGTCGCTGCAGCCCAACTGGTGATCGCAGAAAACGCCATTTTCGTCGACATATGGGTTGCCGCCAAACATCTGTCCTAACGCGAAGATGCCTGGCGAGGTATCGAACCGATTGTAGTCTTCGCTCGACCATAGGAAGTCGCGATTGTAGCCCGTATCCGAATACAAGGTGAGAGAGGGCGCGATATTCCAACTGGCGTTGAATTCGACCGTATCGTTCTTTGCGAGATATTTCGGCTGAAGGGTGGACTGGATATCGCGCAGATTGGTCGACTGGTTGGTGTCTGCGTAGGGATCGATGTTGGTATTGACCAGACCTTCGAACGACGCGCCATTGACAAAGGGCAACGAGAAGCCGTTGGGAACCCCATACGAATCTTTTGCATAGAGTGAATCCGGGAGGCAGCCCTGACTGAAGAACGCTTCATTCAGGGAGAATGCGCCACCTTGCGCCGGGCCTATGGAAACCGGCGTGCCATCGGCGGCGATGAACGTGCCGCTGTCGGTGAGGCTCGATGCGCCCGGACCATAATCGGTCTTGCAAAGCTGCTTGCCGGAACGCAGGCGGTCATCGTCTTCCTGGAAATGCTCCCAGATGAGATAGGCCTGAATGGTCGAAGTCGGCTTCCATCCCAGCGTGGCGCGGGTAGACCAGAGATCGCGGCCGTCGGTCTGTTCGCCGGTGGTTTCGTTGTAGGTGTAGCCGTCGCGCTTGGTCCATTCGCCGGCGATGCGCAGGTCGAGCTTGTCGCTGACGAAGGGGACGTTGATCATGCCTTCGAAACGGCGGTTCTTGTAGTTGCCGATGTCGGCACTCGCCATTGCTTCGAACTGGTCGGTGGGTTTGGCGCTGGTGATGTTCACCACGCCTGCGGTGGCGTTGCGTCCGTAGAGGGTGCCTTGCGGGCCGCGCAGGACTTCGACCTGTGACAGATCGTAGAATTCCTGTTCGAAGAAATGATTGCGGATGAAGGGCGTGTCGTTGAAGGCGACCGCCACCGCGGGATCGGTGGCGACCGAAATCGCTTGCGTGCCGATGCCGCGCACCTGAATGGAATAGCCGGTGAAATTCGTTTTCGTGAAGGTCAGGTTCGGAACCTGCTTCACGAGGTCCGGGCCGCCTGCGGTTTGCGTGGCGGTCAACTGTTCCTGGCTGAGCGCGGTGATCGCGATGGGGATGCTTTGCACGTCCGCGCCGCCGAGTTTCGACGAGGTGACCGTCACGGTTTCGACGGCCGCGCGCTGTTGCGATGTCGTGGCCTGCGCGAGTTGGATGGAACCGACTTCGGGCTTTGTCGTCAGAAGCGAGGAATGGCCCGGTACGATGGTGACGACGCCGGAAGGATCGCGGCTGGGAATGAGGCCGGTGCCTTTCAGGATGCGGTCGAGCGCCATATCGGACGAAAGATTCCCCGCCACGCCATGCGTGTGCACGCCCTTGATCGCATCTATGGAGACCGCGATCTGGATTCCGGATTGCTCGGAATAGGCGTTGAGTGCGGCGTCGAGATCGCCGCCGGGAATGTTGAAACTCGCGCCCATCGCTGCGCGTGCCATCAAGGCGATGGCGGCGCTTCCCACCAGGCGTGTTTTCAATTGTCCCATTTGTTTCCCCCTATTTGACGGATCGTGTCGCGCGTTCAGCGCGAGATCACGATCCCCTCGGTTGTCGTTTCGCTGTGCGTGTTGAAAAGTTTGCTCAAGATGCGCACGAAGGTGTGCGTCTCGTGCGTGGGCAAGGTGGCGCTGAAGGTGAGGCGCGCGGTTTCCGGATCGGCGATGATGATCTTCTGCGCGTTGTAGCGGTTGAATTCCTCGGCCGCGTCGGCGAGCGTCGCGTGGCGGAAGACAAGCACGCCGCGTCGCCAGCCGAGGTCGCTGCCGATATCGGCGGGCGTCTTGCGCACGACGGACATGCTGCCGGGCAACGCATAGGCGATATCGCCCGGTTTCAGCGTGACGGCGTGGCGGGCTTCGCGCGCATCCGACGGCTCGACCTTGGCGGAACCTTCGACGAGCGCCACTTCCAGCTTGTTGCCGCTGGTGCGCATGAGGAATTTGGTGCCGAGGTCGATGACCTTGTGGTTCGCGGCCGTGACCACGAAGGGCCGCGAGGCGTCGTGCTTGATGGAGAAATAGGCTTCGCCGCTTTCCAGCACCGCGGACCGCTTGTGTTCGTCCATGGCGATACGGATGACGGTGTTGGTGTTCAGTTCGATCTGCGAACCGTCGGCAAAGGTGAGAACCTTGCGGCCGCCGAGCGGGGTCGAATAGGACTTGCCGTTTTGGGTGAGGAAGTAGCTGGCGCCGAGGCTGCCGACCACGCCGAGGATCGCAACCGCCGCGGCGATGCGCAGCGTACGGCGCCATTTGCCCGCGGGCGCTTCGTTCGATGGCGGTTTCAGCGGACGCAACGCCGCCAGCCGTTCGGTGCGCTTCCATTCGAAATCGAGGCGCAGAAACGCGACACGATGTTCGAGCGATTGGCCGAGCCAGCTTTCCAGCTCCTTCGCGTCGGCTTCGCTCCAGGCGCCGAAATCGCGGCGCTCGATCCATTCGGACGCGGCGCGTTCGATGCCGTCGGCTGCGACTTGCGAGGTCATGGCTTCCTCCGAACGGTGGGAGGTTCGTTGCAGAGCGTGTTCACCAGCCCGCGGATGCCGCGCGAGAGATATTGCGCGACGGCGCTTTCCGCGATGCCCATGCGCAACGCGATCTCGCGGCGCGACAGGCCTTCGACGCGGCCGAGCAGAATGGCTTCGCGTTCGCGCGCGGGAAGGCGGTCGAGGGCTGCCTGCACGCGGCGCAATTCGTCGCGCGCCATAAGCGTGCGGTCGGGCGCGGGCGTATCGACCGCGATTTCGAGGGCTTCGAGATCGGCGGCGGCTTCGATGGGAATGACCTGTTCGTGGCGCACGCGGTCGATCAACAGGTTGCGTGCGGTGGTGAAGAGGAATTGACGGGGGTGATCGGGAATCTGCTTCTGCGCCGCCTGATAGACGCGGACATAGACGTCCTGCCGGAAATCGGTCAGGTCGGCCCTGTTGCGCCAATTGTGCTGCAGGAATTCCATCAGCGCCGCCTCCAGCGGCAGGATTTCGCGTCCGAACCACACGTCGACATGCGACACGGCTGGCGCCATGCCAGGCCCCGTTGTTCCCAAACCGCTATCCGGTTTCTCGATCATCCCCACCGCTGCTCCCCGGCATCGAGGTTGAAAGGCTGGGCTTCTACTTCATTGGACGGACCACGCAGCCAAATGTGACCGCGCTTGAAGCGAGGAACGTAAAGAGTGTCGCAAGCGCCCGCATCGGGGGTGGAAAAAGACAACATTATTTCCCGGTAGCCACGCCGCCGGGGCTCCTGCATAAGACGCCGCCGATCCGGAAAGACGATCTCCAAATGCCGCTGCCGCCGCTGCTTCTGCTGCAGGATATCCATGTTGCCTTTGGCAGCACGGCGCTGGACGGGGCGGAGCTTTCGGTCGCCGCAGGCGACAAGCTGTGCCTTGTGGGGCGCAACGGCTCGGGCAAATCCACATTGTTGAAAGTGGCGGCGGGATTGCTGGAAGCGGACCGGGGAACGCGGTTCATCCAGCCGGGCGCCACCATTCGCTATCTGCCGCAGGAGCCCGATCTTTCCGGGTTTGCGAATGTGCGCAGCTATGTCGAAGCGGGTCTGGAACCCGGCGACGATCCGAAGCGGGCGTTCGCGCTTCTGGGCAAGCTCGGCCTTTCGGGCGACGAGGCCACGGCGACGCTTTCCGGCGGCGAGGCAAGGCGCGCGGCATTGGCGCGTGCGCTGGCGCCCTCGCCCGACATCCTGCTGCTCGACGAGCCGACAAACCATCTCGACCTGCCCGCCATCGAATGGCTGGAAAGCGAACTGGCCGGCATGCGTTCGGCGCTGGTGCTGATCAGCCATGACCGGCGCTTTCTGGAAACGCTGTCGCGCACGACGGTGTGGCTCGACCGCGGACGGGCGCGACGTCTGGAACGCGGCTTTGCGGGGTTCGAAAGCTGGCGCGATGAAACGCTGGCGCAGGAAGAAATCGAACGCCACAAGCTCAATCGCAGAATCGCGATGGAAGAGGATTGGGTACGCTACGGCGTCAGCGGACGGCGCAAGCGTAACCAAGGGCGGCTGGCGCGGTTGAACGAGATGCGCCGGGGCCGTCGCGAGCAGTTGCGCGCGACGGGCAACGTCAAGCTTGCTGCGGCGGAGAAAGAAGACGGCGGCACGCGTGTCATCGACGCCAAGAAGATCTCCAAATCCTATGGCGAACGAACAGTGGTGCGCGAAGTTTCGGTTCGTGTCCTGCGGGGGGACCGGTTGGCGATCGTGGGGCCGAACGGCGCGGGGAAAACCACGCTACTCAATCTGCTGACGGGGCGGCTGACGCCGGACAGCGGCAATGTGAAACTCGGCACCAATCTGGAAATGGCCGCGCTCGACCAGAGCCGCGCCACCCTGCATCCCGAAACGCTGCTGGCTGCGGTGCTGACGGATGGCAGGGGCGACATGGTGGAAGTCGCGGGCAAGCCGCGTCATGTCGTGAGCTACATGAAGGACTTTCTGTTCCTGCCGGAACAGGCGCGCACGCCGGTTCGCGTGTTGTCGGGCGGCGAGCGCGCGCGATTGCTGCTGGCGAAACTGCTCGCAAAGCCGTCCAACCTTCTGGTGCTGGACGAACCGACCAACGATCTCGATCTGGAAACGCTCGACCTGCTGGAAGAGATGATCGACGACTATCCGGGCACCGTTCTGGTCGTGAGCCACGACCGCGATTTCCTGGATCGCATCGCGACCTCCATCCTGATGGCGGAAGGCGACGGGCGGTTCATCGAATATGCGGGCGGGTATACCGACATGCTGGCGCAGCGTGGCCAGGGCGTTGTGGCGCGCGATATCCCCAGGCCCGCGACGGCGGCGAAAGAGGCCGCACCTCGCCCTGCCCCGCGCAGGCGAAAGCTGACCTTTTCCGATCAGCACGCGCTGAAATCGCTTCCGGCGGAGATGGCCGCGCTGGAAGCAAAGATCGCGGGCCTGCAGACACGGCTATCGGACAGCACGCTCTATGCGCGCGACCCGAAGACGTTCACGTCGCTCTCGACCGAACTTGCCGAAGCCCAGACCGCGATTGCCGAACGCGAGCATCGCTGGCTGGAACTCGAAATGCTGCGCGAGGAAATCGAACAGGACGGTTGATCAGCTTGCGAGGCCCGTCTGCAACGCAGGCGCCGTTCGGGCGGCGGGGAATTCTCCCCAGGCGCAGGTGCCGATGCCGCGATGGCTTTCGATATGGAAACTGCCGCCGTGGGTTTCGACCAACGCCTTCACCAGCGGCACGCCCAATCCTGTGCCCCAGCCCTCCACCGTCGTCACATGGGCGATCTGGACGAAAGGTTCGAGCGCGCGGCGGACTTCATCGGGGTCCATGCCGATGCCGGTGTCCTTGACGCCAAGCGCAAGCCCGCCGCCATCGACCACATGAGCGAAGACGCTGACGGTGCCGCCGGGCTGGGTGAACTTGATGGCGTTCGACAACAGGTTGGTGAGCACCTGGGTAATGGCGCGTTCGTCGGCGATCAGCAGCATGGCGGTGTCGATCTCGGTGCGCAGCGAAACGCCGCCCTTGCGCGCCTGGTTCTCGACAAAGCGCAACGCATTGGCCGCGGCCTGATCGAGCGCAATCTCGACCTCGTGAAGATCGTGCTTGCCCGCCTCGATCTTGGCGAGATCGAGAAGGTTGTTGATCAGGTTGAGCAGATGCAGCCCACTTTTGTGGATGTCGCCGACATAGTCGGCATATTTGGGTGGGCTCACGGGGCCAAACGTCTCGTTCCTGACCATGTCCGAAAAGCCAATGATGGCGTTGAGCGGCGTGCGCAGTTCATGGCTCATATTGGCGAGGAATTCGCTTTTGGCCTGGCTTGCGTGCTGCGCGAAATCGCGGGCGTGCGAGAGTTCCTCGGCGGTGCGCGATAATTCCTGCGCCAGGTTCTCCTTTTCGAAGCGCTGCAGGGTGACCGTTCTGTAGGCGCGTTCGAAGGTGAAGGAGAGATTGCAGATCAACAATCCCGCCAGAACCTGCAGCACCGGTCCCAGCCAATCCATGACCGGCGAGCCCGTCAGCGCGTGGGTGGCCAGAAGCGGTATGTCGACCGCCATTCCGGGCAGCGAGATATATCGGCACAAACCCGATTGCGGCACGCTGGCCGCCATGCTGGCGAACAGGAACGTGACGAGGAACCCGTTGTTAAGCACGTTTCCCGGCAGCCAGACATAGAGGATCATCGTGGACCACAGGGCCATGAACGGCACGGTCCATGCGATCATCTGCAATGTGAAGCGCCCGGCTTCCTCCGGTATACGTTCGCGCGAAAGCGCCTTGTGGCTTCCCCAATGCCACCAGGCGAGCGAGGCAAAGACCGTCGCGAGCCACATCGAGACGCGCGGCAGGGACACCCATTGCAGATCGACGCAAGCCACAACGAGCGCGATGGCGGCATTCGGCAGCGTCGACTGCAGATTGTTGCGGGCGATGGCACGAAGCTGCTCGATGCGCACCCGCGCTTCGAGTGTGTCGCGCGGCGACAATTGCGCCGCTGCCCAGCCCAAGGCTCCCGCAAGCATGCCCGCCATCTCCTGACGGGCACATCTTGAAGTTGAACGATTAACGAATGACTTGCAGGCCCCGGCCGAGGCCGCAAACTATCTTTTAACGATATTTTTGTTTCCCGCCCGTATGTTATGGAACTTTGCGAGGGCATAAAAAGCCCATTATATCAGGACAAATTAAGCCCCAATCAACGGTTCGCTGCAAAAATGTGAAAATTGAAAAAGTCTCGGCGGGCGGGATTGGATGTTTCACGACCATAAGATGGCGTGCCGTTCGGCATGCCGCCGCGAAGGCCGGCCGTGACCACGGCCGACAAACTCGCCGTCGTGCAAACCCTGCTCGATGCGATGGTGGGCGAGATTCCCATCGATGCCACCGTGGTCTTGTCGGGCACGCTGGGCCATGCGGACGACAAGACGAACGATGCGAGCGTCGCGGCTCGCCGCATTCCCTCCCTCGTTCTGGCGGGGCGTTCGTTCGAAGCGCTCGCGGCCTGTCACATCGCGCTCGCGGCCGCCGAAGGCGCGATGTTGCAGAACACGCTGAGACCCAAAATCGTTGAATTGCGCAAATTGCTGGAACGCGAACTGTTGACGTCGCAGGAGATCGACCTGGTATCGGCGGGCGGTCGCATGCACCTGCTGCCCCGGCGTTCCGTTCTCATCGGGCGTCCGTCCTCCGAAAGAACCGTCGACGTGGCGGTGAACTGCCGCTGGCTTTCGCGGGGCGACCGAAACCTTTCGCTGTTCTGCGAAGGGACGAACTGGTTTGTCGAAGACCTTGGAAGCACCAACGGAAGCTCCATCCAGGGACACGCCTTGAAACCGGGCAATCCGGTCGCCTTGCCGGCCGGCGAAACACGCATCGAGATCGGCGCGTCCGATACAAGGCCCGCGCTTGCGACGGTGCATCTTCACCGGCCCGCCAAGGACCCCGGCGCGGTGGCGATCACACTGAGCGGCAGGCCGGGACAAACCAACGGCAAAACCGATCCCTGGCCTTCGATGCACGAAGACATGGCGCGCAAATGGATCGTCTTCCGCGAACAGGTGGGCATCAGCGTATCGGAAGATTGCGCGGTGCGGCTTCGGTCCGGCCAGGCGGGAATTCTTGCCGCGCTGCGCTATCAGAGCGGTTTCTGGATCGTGCCGTCGTCGCGGTGCGCCATGCAGATAGATGGCGTGGAGTTGTTCGAATCCGCACCTCTACCGGTCGGTGCGACGCTTTCGATCGGCGGGGCCAATCTTAAGGTCGAGCCATCCAATCCGTTGCCTTTTGTCCCCGACACCGTGGTTGAAACGCGGAGAGCCGCGGGATGACAACGCTCAAACGGTTGCGCCGCATGGAGATTGCGGTCCTGCTGCCGCTGGCTTGCAGCCTTGCGGCCTGCTCGACGACGAAATCGAACGATCAGCGGGCGGCAATCGCGCCACAGGCTGCAGCGCCCGCCGCCAAATCTCCGGCCGAGCGATTCCAGGCCGCGTTGCAACTGCTGCAGGATGGACAGCCCCAACAGGCGGACGACGAACTTCACGCCTATCTAAAGGACGTTCCCGACAGCAAGCCGGCGCACGACCTGGTGACGCAGATCGAAACGCCGCTGGACAAACTGTTTCCTGCCGACAATTTCCGTGTGACCCTGGCCAAGGACGAAAGCCTGTCGTCACTGGCCAGGACATATCTCGGGGATCCGCTGAGCTTCTATGCGCTGGCGCGCTACAACGCCATCGCCGTTCCGGCCAAGGTGAACGCCGGGCAATCGATCAAGATTCCCAAGACGTCCTTTGCTCTTTCCGCCGAAAAAGCGCTCGCCGCAAAAGAACCGGACGAACTTGCGGCGCCGACACCCACGCCAAAGCCCAAGCTGACAGCCAACGAAATCTGGAAGGAAATCGAAGCCGACATTCGCCATTATCGTTATGAGGAGGCGGTGGAGCTTTCAGAGGCAAACGAATTCCAGCCGAGCCGCGCGCAGGCGCGCACGATAGCCGCCGCCTATGCCGCCGACGCGAAAGCCAAGCGCAAGAGCGATCCCCAGACATGCGCGCGCTATGCCACCAAGGCCGGGCAATACTATCTCGATGCGGATGAACCGGCGAAGGCCTTGGAGACGCTCGACATCGCGCTGGCGGTTGCGCCCGCCGACGCGCAGGCCAAAGCTTTCCATCAACAGGCGTCACACAAGATCGCCGACAGCAAATACAAGGAAGGCATGATCGCGTTTCAGCATCAGGATCTCGATGGCGCCATCGCGGCCTGGGACAGGGTGGTGGCGCTGGAGCCCGGCTACAAGGACGTGCAGCTCAACCGGGCGCAGGCGTTGAGGCTGAAGGAAAACCTTAAGAAGCTGCAACATTAGGGCGCGAATTGGCGCTCTTTCCGACGGCCACCTCGGCGGAAAACGCTTTTCAGAGATCAGGCGCGCAGGATCTCCGCGCGGATGGTGGTTTCGGGGACGACGGCGTCCGGGGAAATGTCGAGCACCGGTACATCGGCTTGCTGGCGCGTTTCCTCGTCCTGCGACAGGCGGGACTGGACCTTTTCGGCCATGCGATTGAAGGCGGAATAGATCTCGCCGATTTCATCGCGGCGCGTTTGGGAGATGCGCAAATCCCAATCGCCTTCGCCGAACGTGTTGAGCGACCGGCGCAGCAATCGTATGGGCCGCAGGAGCAAGAGGCCGAACACTTGCGAAAGCCCGATCACCGCAAGCACGGCAAGCAGGCCCAACGCGGCCATGAGCCATGCCGTGGCTTTGAGCACGCTGGCGACGCCATCCTGTGTGAGACCCAGATAGACGCGGCCGACTTCGGTTTTCTGGAAGAGGATCGGCGTATCGAACAGAAGCATCGGCTGCGCGCCCTTGGACATCGAAGAGGCCGTCATGTCCGGCGATGTCTTCAAGGGGGTGAGACCAGCGGGCACGCGATAGGGTTTTCCTACGAGCGCGGGCTCGGTCGACGCCTGGACGATGTTTTCGTGATCGGCGATGACGAGATAGTCGAAGCTGCCGCGGGCATGGGCATCCTGCACGAACAGCTTGAGCGGTAGCCAGTTCTGCGCCAGCGCCGGAACGGCGGAATGCACCGCGACGAAGCGGGCAAGCGCGGCACCGGATGCGATGCTTTGGTCGCGCACCACGCCGGATTCCATCCTGTAAACGACGCCCATGCTGGCAAGAAACAGCACCGCAAGCACGCTTGCGGCCACCGCGGCGAGCTTCAGGCGCAGCGGCAGGAAGCGGTTGCGCGCAGCCTCCTCTTCCCTGGCGATCAGGGCGTCCAACTCGCGTTCGAAGGCGTCGACCAGTTGTTTGCCCGTCTGGAAACGCTGTTCGGGCCGTTTGGCAAGAAGCTTCATCACCGCGCGATTGACGCCTTGCGGCACGCGCTCGAGCGGCGGCGGATCTTCCTGCACGATCTGCAGCATCAGATGCGCGAGATTGCCGCCGTCGAAGACGCGCCGTCCGGCGAGCAGTTCGTAGAGAATGGCGCCCAGGGAAAACAGATCGGAGCGCCCGTCGGTGGCGCGGCCCATCGCCTGTTCGGGCGACATGTAGCGCGGCGTGCCGACGATGGTGCCCGCATGGGTGCGTTCGATCTCTCCATTGCGTTGCAGGCTCGCGATGCCGAAATCGGCCAGCTTGACGGTTTCGCCGCCTTTCAGGACGAGAATGTTCTCCGGTTTGATGTCGCGATGCACGATGCCGTGCCCATGAGCATGATCGAGCGCGCTGCCGAGCTGGATGCCGATGGAGAGAATGCGCTTGAGCGAGAATTCCGCACCATCCGCCATGATCTCGGCGAGCGATTTCTCGTCGAGGAATTCCATCGTGATGAAGGGCCGGCCGTCCACGCGGCCCGCGTCGTAGATGGTGACGATGTGTGGATGGGAGATGAGGCCGGCAGACTGGGCCTCGCGCTGGAAACGGGCGAGATAATCTTCGTCAACGCCGTGTTCGGTCTTGAGGAGCTTGACGGCGACGGTGCGGCCGATGGCCGGATCGCGCGCGCGATAGACGACGGCGGCCGCCCCCTCGCCGATCACCTGTTCGATTTCATAGCGGCCGATCCGGGACGGATGTTCCATGTCGGCGAATTCCTGGCGAAACGTTGCCCCTCCGGACGGCCCGGATGCCCCGTTTTGATACCAGCGAAACCTTGCCACGAAGTTAGGCGGCCGGTGCCGTTGCCAAGCCCCTGCGATCTGGGGCATTTTTCGAATGTTCCACGGGAGACGCGCGAAGCGCGACGATGCAGGCCCGATCGTTCTTCCGGTCCGCAAGCCGGACCCATGCGGGCGCTGTCCGCGCGACCAACGAAGATGCGCTGTTCGTTTCGGACGCCCTCGGCCTTTGGGCCGTGTCGGACGGCATGGGCGGGCATGCGGGCGGCGAAATTGCAAGCGCGACCGTTGTCGAAACATTGCGGCTGGCGGCCGGTTTGCCCGCCACGTCGCCCCTGGAACACCGTGCACGCAAGGCGCTTTGCGAGGCCAATGCCGAACTGTGCCGCCGCAACGAAGCGGCGATCCCGCCGTCCGAGATGGGCGCCACGGTCGCGCTGTTGGGAATCGAAGGCGCGCGATTCTTTTGCCTGTGGGCGGGCGACAGCCGCATCTACCGGATTCGCGGCACGGAGGCGGCGCAACTCACCCGCGATCATCGCTATGTGCAGGACCTGATCGACGCGGGCACATTGAGCGAAAGCGAAGCGCAGCAACACCCGCGCCGCAACGTCATCACGCGCGCGGTGGGAATAACACGCGACATCGCGTTCGACAGATGTGAGGGCGAGGTTCGCGAAGGCGATATTTTCCTTCTCGCCACCGACGGCGTGAGCGGCATCTGCACGGCGCAAGACATTGCTGCGGCCGCGCAGGCGCGCACGCTGGAACAGGCGGCCGACGATCTTGCCGCGCTATGCCTGAAACGCGCCGCACCCGACAATTTCGCGTTCGTCTTCGTGCGGACCGAAGCGCCTCGCCAGATCGATTGACCTATCCGCCCAGACCGACGCTCACCTTTGCGAAGGGGCCGTGGAAAACAATATTCTCCCGCGCCCTGTTGTCGAGGCCCCCATCCATCGCGCCAAAGAAGAAATCAGCCCGATAGCCGAAGCTCACCTTTGCATTGGAGCGTTGCAGCGTGAGCCCTGCGAAGCCGCCGACATTGGGTGCGACGACGGACCTGGAACGGCCGAAGGCGCCTGGCACGATGGTGTGTTCCGTGGGCGGCGGCGGCAGGGCGAAGGGGCTGCCGTGGAAATAGCGGCTGGAACTGCTGTAAGTGCCGTGCGCCTTGGTTCTGCCGAACAACAAAGCAGCGTTGGCGCCCCAATCGAAATTCAGCTCCGTGTTATCCGGCTGGCCGGCGATGAGCGCGGACGCATTCCAGGCGATGGCAGGACCGATACCGCGGAAATTGCGCTCGGCCTCCAGCGTGGCGAAATAGGAATGATGATGGGCACCCGGATCGTTGAGGATGGCTTGCGTGGAATAATGCGGGTCGGGGAAAGATTTGAAACCGATGTTCGATTTGGACTGGAATTGCGCAATGCGCACGCCAAAGCCGATCGACGATGTGCTGCTGCGGCCGAACGAGCCTAGACCCACATCTTTTCCGGCCATGAAATCGAGCACGGCGTGGCTTTGCTTGATTGCAGAATCGGCATGGTTGAAGCGCGTCACTTTCCTGGTCGTGAATGCGTGATGGCCCCATATCGGGTCATCGTATTTCCAGGTCTTCTGGACAAGATTCGTCGTCGTCTGCTGATGCAGCGCCTTCTTTCCGTTGCTGCGGCCAAAGCGGATCGCAGCAGAGAACGTCCAGTCGGTGCCGGAAGGCGCGAAGCTGATCTTGCCTTCGCCGCCGAAGCCGTAACGCGGCAGCCTTTGCGCGGTTAGCGGCGAGACGCTGTTGTATGGCGCGTTCTCATGGGCGAGGACAAAATCGGGCGCGAAGACCGCCTGGCTGGTATCGATGCGTTCGAGTTGACCGCCCAGTTCGACCCACACGGTCGGCCGGTCGGCATCTTCGCCGGCTTGGGCGCCCTGCCCGACCACCGAGGTGAGCAAGGCAAGCGCCGAAGCCGTGGCCAACAATTGCCAGCGCAGGTCGCCGGCCTTTGCGTTGGAATGTGTCAGTTCGCTCATTGTTATGCTCCCCCCATGATGACGCTTTTGCCTCTGTCATTCCTCGCCAAGCGAAGTGAGGAGAGTCGCAAAAATTTTCCCATCGCGCTCACCAGTTCTTCGTCAGGCGCAGGCCGATCAGCTTGGGATCGGTCAGGAAGACGTTGGTGGTCAGGCCTGAATCGTCGCTGTTCAGGAACGCGCCGGTGATGGCGGTGGTGTTGAACACGTTCTTCATGAAGGCCATCGCCTGCCACCCGCTTTGATTGGTGAGGATCAAGGTCAGGTTCACGTTGGAATAGCCGTGCAGGCGGTTGTATTCGTGATCCTCGAACACACGCCACCAGGAATTCGACTGCCAGTAGAAATCGCCGCGAAAGGTGGCAGCCCAATCGGAGGAAATGGGCATGCTGTATTGCGCGCCCGCCGAAAGCGTCCATGGCGGGGCGTTGGGCAGCATATTGCCGCCGACGTTCTTTTCGATGCCCTGACCGTTGTTGGGAACGGTGGACGGATCGAAACCGGGATAGCCGGGCACGACAGGGCTGTTGAAAAATGCGTCGGTTGCGGGCACCGGAATTTGATAGGGTTTTCCCGTCAGCGGATCGTTGCCATCGACATAAGCCACACCGCAAGCAAGCGGCGCGGGGCTGCCTTGCCCGTTGCCATATTGATTGCCGAGCTTGATGAGCCAGGGGATTTCCGACACGGGGAAAATGCAATTGGAGGCTTGTGTCGCGAAAGGCTTCATCACCATGTAGTTCGGATCGCCTGCCGTGCGGTCCATCAGGTCGATGACCTTCTGCCCCTTGGCGAGGCGCGCATCTTCATAGCCGCCGGACATGTTGAACCTGAGGCCGGGAACGGGTTCCCACGTCGCTTCGATCTCGCCGCCTTTGACATGGGCGTCGAAGTTGCGGTTGATCGCTGTGCGATCGACGATTTCGGAGATCTGGTAGTTCTCGTAATTGTAGTAGAAGGCGCCGGCGTTCAACGTCAGCGCGCCATCCAGCAACGTGTTCTTCGTGCCGAGTTCGAAGGCGTCGATATATTCCGGCTTGAACGTCAGCGGATGGGTAGGATTGGGGTTGTTTCCCAATCCGCCATACAACAGCAGCACCGCGCCCGGCGGGTTGGCACCGCCCGCCTTGTAACCATGGGCGAACGAACCGAACAGCAAGGTCTGGTCGGTGAAAGACAATTCGGGCGTCCAGTTGATGTTCGCCCGACCCGTGATCGCATCCCATTGCTGATCGACGACGCCCAACGCTCCATAGCCCCAGCCGTCCGCCAGCAACTCGCTGGGTATCAGCGTGAAATGCTTGCGGTCCTGCGTCCAGCGCAAGCCGCCGGTGAGTTTGATATCGCTCGTGACGTTGTAATAGGCCTCGCCGAACGCGGCATAGGAATTGAGGACGTAAGGGTTCTTGCTGAGGAAGTAGTTGTGCCCCTCGCCCGTCAGGCTTTCGATCGGATTGGGATCGACGGAGACGCAGGCGTTGACATTGGTGTAACCGCCGCCTTGCGAGGGATCGTGCTCGCGATAGCCGCCATAACGGCCGAGACATTCGTGATTGTCCGAAACGCCCGGTTGCCACGGCGCGCGGTGAATCTGGCCGCTTCCATCGCCGCCGCCTTCGCCCCAGGCATAGGCGGTCAGCGAATTGATGAAGACGTAATAATCTTCATGCGTTTCATAGTGCAGGTAGCTGCCGCCGACGCTGAAGTTGAACGGGCCGCCGAAATGCGACGCCAGGCGGAATTCCTGGCTTGCCTGCCAGGATTTTGCCGTCACCAGGTCCTGCGCCAAGAGCTTGTCGCTGCAGCCCAGTTGTGGATCGCAGAACACGCCGTTTGCGTCGATGATGTCGGCCACATTCGGCTTAAAAACGCCCGGAGCGGTGTTGAAGCGGTTGTAATCCTGCGTCGCCCAGAGGAAATCGTTGTTGAATCCCGTTTGCGACGTGAAGGTCAGCATGGGGGTCAGTTCGAAGTCGGTGTTCCATTCAACGACATCGTTTTTTACCTTATACTTCGGCTCGATCTGCGATTGCATGACGCGCAGATTGGTGGATTGCACCGTCGAAGTATAAGGATTGACGTTCGTCATCATGCTCATGAATTGAGGGCCCAGATAATAGGGCAGCGAGAATCCGTTCGGCACCTGGAACGCATCGGGCGAATAGAGCGACGCGCGCTGGCAGCCCTGGCTGAGATAGCCGCCCATATTGAAGACGCCACCGGCGACCAGAACATTCTCGCCGCCGACTTCGCTGGGAATGGGATCGGTCTTGCAGAGCTGTTTTGAACTGCGCAGACGATCGTCGTCTTCGGAGAAATGCTCCCAGATAAAATAAGACTGGATGGAGTTCACCGGCTTGAAGCCGAGCGTGGCGCGGCCCGACCATAGATCGCGGCCGTCCGTCCGTTCACCGGTCGTTTCGTTGTACGAATAACCGTCGCGCATGGTCCATTGACCCGCCAGACGCAGGTCGAGCCAGTCATCGACAATGGGGAGATTGACCATCGCTTCGAAACGGCGCTGGCGGAAATTGCCGAATTCGGCCGACGCCATGGCTTCGAATTGATCGGTCGGTTTTGCGGTCGAGATGTTGACCACACCGGCCGTCGCGTTGCGCCCATAGAGCGTGCCTTGCGGACCGCGCAGCACCTGGACCTGCGAAACGTCGAAGAATTCCTGCTCGAAGAAATGATTGCGGATGAAAGGCGTATCGTTGAAGGCGACCGCGACGGCGGGATCGGTCGTCACCGAAATGGCCTGCGTACCGATACCGCGAAGCTGGATGGAATAGCCACTGAAATTCGTCTTGGTGAAGGTCATGTTCGGAACCTGCTTGATCAGGTCCGGGCCGCCATTCGTCTGGCTGGCGGTCAATTGTTCCTGGCTGAGCGCCGTGATCGAAATGGGGATGGATTGCACATCGGCACCACCCAGCTTCGACGAGGTGACCGTCACGGTCTCGACGGCCGCGCGCGCCGGTGCCGCCTGGGCGATCTGGAAATCCGAGATTTCGCTTCTTTGATCGCGCGTGATCGTCACCGCGCCGGAAGCGCGATGCTGCATCACGAAGCCGGTGCCATCCAGGAGGCGCGACAATGCTTCATCGCTGTTCAATGCGCCGTTCACGCCCTTGGTGCGCACGCCGCGCACGGCCTCACCGCTGACGATGAGGGCGACACCCGATTGTTCGGTGTAGGCGTTGAGCGCGGAGGCGAGATCGCCGCCGGGGATGTTGAAGTTTCCGGCTACCGCGGTGCTCACGAACGCGATGGCGGCTGCGGTGCCGAGGAATGCGGCGTTGAGATGTTTGAACGTGTTCATCTTCCCCCTCTGTGCGGCATGGGCCGCGAAACTGGCGCTGCGGGATATGGTCAGCGCGTAATGTCGATTTCCCCGTCGGTATTGCGTATCTTGAGACCGAAGATCGCCTGCGCCGCATCGGTGAAGGCGCTCACGTCGTTCGACGGGAACGTGCCGACGATGGTGAGTTGAGCGATCTTCGGATCGGCGATGACGATCTTCTTGTAGTTGTAACGGTTGAACTCGGCGGCGGCGTCAGCGAGCGTGGTGTATTTGAAGACGAGCACGCCCTGGCGCCAGGAAAGTTCGTCGCTGAGCGCCTTGGTCGACTTCGCGGTGACGGAGATCGCGTTGGCGGTGGCTATGGCGACGTCGCCGGGCGTGAGCACGGCGGGTTCTTGTGTCGGATCGTTGGGCGAATCCAGTTGCGCGCGGCCCGCGACCAGCGCCACTTCAAGACGCTTGGGTTCGGTCTTCACCAGGAATTCCGTGCCGAGATCGACGAGGCGGCGGCCCTGCACCATCAGCACGAAGGGACGGGCGCTGTCGTGCTGGATGCGGAAATAGGCTTCACCTTTGTCGAGCCAGGCCATGCGCGGATTGGGGCCGGGCGCGATGCGCAACCTCGAATTCGTGTTGAGTTCGATTTCCGAACCGTCGGGGAGTTTGATGGTCTTGCGCGCGCCGACTTCGGTCGCGAATTGGCGCGCTTCGGGTGCGGCGGGTTTCGAGAAATAAAACGCCGCGCCCGTTCCGGCCGCCACGACAACGAACGCCGCAGCGAAGCGCACAAGATTGCGCCAGACGGGGCTGCGCGGTTGTTGCGGCTTGGTGGGGCGCAACGCGACGAGACGCTGGGTGCGCTCCCATGCGGCGTCGAGGCGCCAATAGGCGACGACATGTTCGGGAGATTGCGCAAGCCAGGCGTCGAGTGCGGCCTGATCGTCCGGCGTCCATTCGCCGGAATCGCGATGGCGGTTCACCCAGTCGGCCGCGCGGGATTGAATCTCTTCGGCGCTCATTTCTTGCTCCGCGAGCTGGCTGCCTCGCCATAGAGATCGTCGGCGAGCGCGCGCAGGCCTTCGTTCAGATGCCATTTCACCGTGACTTCGGTGATGCACAGGCGCTGGGCGATTTCGGCGCGACTGAGGCCTTCAATGCGGCGCAGGGTGACGACTTCGCGGGTGCGCGGGGCGAGACGGTCGAGTGCTGCCTGCAGGCGGCGCAGCTCGTCTTTCGCGATGGCAGTCCTGTCGGGCGAGGGCTCGTCGGCGGCGATGGCCAGCGTATCGAGTTCGCTCACCGCTTCGATCTGCACGATCTTTTCGCGGCGCATGCGGTCGATCAGGAGGTTTTGCGCGGTGGTGAAGACGAAAGCGCGCGGCTGTTGCGGCAGATCCTTGCGCGCGGCTTCGTAGACGCGGGCATAGACCTCTTGCACGAGGTCGGGGATGTCGCTCTTGTTGCGCCAATTGTGGCGCAGGAACTGCGTCAAGGCTGCCTCCAACGGCAGGACTTCGCGCACGAACCAATCGCGTAGCGCGGCAACGCTCACGGCCGTACTCGCAAGGTGCGGCCTGAAACTTTCACGGTTGCCGTCCACGTTGTCGGTCATCCCCCAGCCTGGAGGTAGGTGCGTGAGCCTACACTTATTGCGACGAGGGAAAGCCGCAGGAGGTGGGGAAGATTTTTAGGCCGCTGCGGAGGCGAAGTGCTGCGAAAGAATATTTTGCGCCTCGGTCTGGATGCGGGCGAGATGGGCTTCGCTTTCGAAGCTCTCGGCATAGACTTTATATACGTCCTCGGTGCCGGAGGGGCGCGCGGCGAACCAGCCCTTGGCGGTGACCACTTTCAGCCCGCCGAAAGGCTGGCCATTGCCGGGGGCTTTGGTCAGCATCTGCTCGATCTTGCTGCCCGCAAGTTCGGTGGCTTTCACCTCGGTGGGCTCGATCTTCGACAGGATGGTTTTTTGTTGCGCGGTCGCGGGGCTGTCTATGCGGGCATAGAAGGTTTGGCCCAATTCCTCCGTAAACTTGCGATAGTTTTCGGCCGGGTCGCGGCCGGTGCGGGCATAGATTTCGGCAGCGAGAAGACCGGCGATGAGGCCGTCCTTATCGGTGGTCCATACCGTGCCGTCTCGGCGCAGAAAGGACGATCCTGCACTTTCCTCGCCGCCGAAGCCGAGCGAGGAATCGAGCAATCCGTCGACGAACCACTTGAAGCCGACGGGGACTTCGACGAGCCTCGCGTTGTGACGTTTGGTGACGCGGTCGATCATCGAGCTTGAGACCAGCGTTTTGCCGATACCGCAATCCCTCGGCCAATTCGCTCGGTAGTGCTTCAGATAGCCTATGCATACGGCGAGATAGTTGTTCGGTGGCATCAGGCCGGAACGGCAAACGATGCCGTGACGATCTGCATCGGTGTCATTGCCGAAGCTGAGATCGAATTTGTCTTTGATCTTCAGCAAATTCTTCGTCGCGTAAGGCGACGAACAGTCCATGCGGATCTTGCCGTCCCAATCGAGCGGCATGAAGCGGAAGGTAGGATCGACGTCCGGGTTCACGACGGTCGCGCTGATCTTGTAGCGCTCGATGATGGGTTGCCAGTAGCCGACTGCGGCACCGCCCAGTGGGTCGATGCCGATGCTGAGGCCGGAAGCGCGGATCGCTTCCATGTCGACGACATTGATGAGATCGGCGACGTAATTGGCGATGTAACCGTGGCGGGCGACGCCTTCGCGGCCGTTGCCACGGCGCACGCCATTGAGCTTTTCCTTAAGGTAAGCGTTGGCGGCGCGTTCGATTGCCGTGGTGATTTCGGTTTCCGCCGGACCACCATGCGGGGGATTGTATTTGAAGCCGCCGTCTTTTGGCGGATTGTGGGACGGCGTGATGACGATGCCGTCCGCGAGGCCGGATGTGCGGTTCCTGTTATGAACCAAGATCGCGTGGCTGATGGCGGGTGTGGGCGTGTAGCCGTCGCCAGCATCGACCATAGTGCTCACGCCGTTGGCCGAAAGAACCTCGAGCGCGGTCTTGAAAGCGGGTTCGGAAAGGGCATGCGTGTCGCGGCCGAGATAGAGCGGGCCGTCGATGCCGCGCGATTTGCGGTAATCGCAGATGGCTTGGGTGATGGCGAGGATATGGTTTTCGTTGAAGGCGGTGTCGAAGGCCGACCCACGATGGCCGGAGGTGCCGAAGCTCACGCGTTGGGAAGCGATATTCGGATCGGGCTTGTTGGCGTAATAGGCTTCGCGCAGTTTCGACAGGTCGACAAGATCGGAAGGCTTGGGCATTTCGCCGGCGCGGGGATTGGTTTTCTCGGTCACGTCTTGTCTTTCGTCATTGTGCGGCGTTCGCCTGGGGTTGTTGTTCGGCCATGCGCGCCTCGCCCATCACGGCGCGGATCTGGTGGGTGCCACCGTCTTGCGGCAGAACGATGGCCGTTCCTTCGACAGGCACATCATCGAGGGTGAGTTCGGCGATGCCTTTGCACACGCCGATGGGGTTTTCGACCATGATTTTGAAGGTCGCGCCCTTGTAGCGCAGCGTCGCCTCGAAACGCGGCCAATGGGACGGGATGCAGGGATCGAGCACCAGCTTTCCGGCTTTGACGTGCAGGCCCAGAATCCATTCGATGCCGACGCGATACATCCAGCCCGCGGAGCCGGAATACCACGTCCAGCCACCGCGGCCGACATGCGGCGGCATGGAATAGACGTCGCCGCAGGCGACATAGGGTTCGACGCGATAACGCTGGGCGGCGGTGCGGCTGCGCGAATGGTTGATGGGGTTGAGCATGGAGAACAATTCCCCTGCCCTGTTGCCCATGCCGAGTTCGGCAAAGGCCGCGACCGTCCACAACACTCCGTGGGTGTATTGGCCGCCATTCTCGCGCAGGCCCGCCGGATAGCCTTTGATGTATCCCGGATCGTGCTGCGTATCGACGAAGGGAGGCGTGAACAGCAGGATCAACTGATCGCCGCCACGCACCAGATATTTGTCCACTGCCTGCATCGCGCGCGCGGCGCGTGCGGGTTCGGCGGCGCCCGACAATACGCTCCAGGATTGGGCAATGGAATCGATGCGGCATTCGGCATTGGCAACGGAGCCGAGCGGCGTGCCGTCGTCGTAATAGGCGCGGCGGTACCAATCGCCATCCCAGCCATTGTCTTCCAGCGCGTCCTTCAGGACCGTGGTGTGCAGGAGCCATGTCGCGGTGCGTTTGCCATCGCTGCGCGCTTCGGCGACGGGGATGAATTTCGTCAGCACGTCGTAGACGAACCAGCCAAGCCAGACGCTTTCGCCCTTGCCGTTTTCACCGACGCGATTCATGCCGTCGTTCCAGTCGCCGGAACCCATCAGCGGCAAGCCATGGGCGCCAACCGGCAGGCAGAGATCGAGCCCGCGGGCGCAATGTTCGTAGAGCGTGGCGGTTTCGCTGGTGGGCTGGGGCTGGAAGAACGCTTCGTGTTCGCCGGGCTTGAGACGCTGGCCGTCGAGGAACGGCACCTGTTCGTCGAGGATCGTGGTGTCGCCGGTGACATCCACATAATGCGAGACGACATAGGCCAGCCACGCACGGTCGTCGGAGATCGTGGTGCGCACGCCTTTGCCGGTTTCGGGCAGCCACCAATGCTGCACGTCGCCTTCCGGGAACTGGCGCGCGGCGGTGCGCAGGATATGGCGGCGCGCGATTTCGGGATGCGAGACGCATAGCGCGAGACAATCCTGCAACTGGTCGCGGAAACCGTAGGCGCCGCTCGCCTGATAGAAACCGGCGCGCGCCCACATGCGGCAGGAGAGCGTCTGGTAGAGCAGCCAGCGATTGAGCAGGAGGTCCATCGAACGGTCGGGTGTCTTGATCTCGATGGAGCCGAGCGTTTCGTCCCAAAAGGCCTTCACCTCCGCGAGCAGGTAATCGAGATTGGCGCTGCGGGTGCGCGCGATGAGGGCTTGCGCCTCGCTGCGGCTCTCCGCCTGGCCGAGTGTGACGACGATTTCGGTTTCGGCGCCGGGCGCCAGGCGGATTTCGGTCTGCAGCACGCCGCACGGATCGAGCCCCGCACCGGTGCGCATCGACAGCGGGGCGTCGCCCATCAGCGCCCACGGCTTTTCGGGCGTGCCGTTGCGCCCGAGGAATTCGCAACGATCCGCCGTCCATGCAGTCTGGCGGCCTTTCAGATCGAGGAAAGCGACGCGGCGGTTGAAATCCTCGCTCCAGGGATTTTGGGCGAACAGCGCGGAGGTCGGCTTATCGATTTCGGTGAAGATATAGGCCTGCGATTTCGGCCGGTTGGGACCGAGCGTCCATTCGGCATAGGCGGTGACGGAGATGCGGCGCACGCGGCCCGAACGGTTGACGAGCTTCAGCCGCGAAATCTTTACCGGATCGGTGAGCGGCACGAATTGCGTGAGTTCGACGCCGATGCCGCGCGAGGCATGTTCGAAACGCGAATAGCCGTGGCCGTGATAGGAGACATAGCGCATCTGCGGATCGCGCATCGGGTAGGCGGTTGGGCTCCACACTTCGCCCGTGTCGAGATCGCGCAAGTATACGATCTCGCTCGACTCGTTGGTGACGGGATCGTTCGACCAGGCGGTGATCTGGTTCTGTTGACTGTTGGAGGCCCAGGTGAAGCCCGCGCCGCCGCTCGACACCTGGAAGCCGAAATCGGGATTGGCGATGACGTTGATCCAGGGCGCGGGCGGGAGTTGGCCGTTTTCCATCACCACGACGTATTCGCGGCCATCCGCGGTGAAGCCGCCGAAGCCGTTTGCGTATTCGAGCCTGGGAAGTTCCGTCGCTTCGGATTTGGCGATTGCCGCAATGGTGCGCGGACGCGGCGGTTGAACCGGCTTGTCGTCGAACACGCGCTCGATCTGTTCGGCAAGCGTGCCGCGGCGATTGGAAAGCACGACGCGCGCGGCAGCCAGCAGCAATTCGCGCACGCCGGTGTTCAGAAGATCGTTGCGCAGCAGATAGACCGTGCCCGGTTGGTTGCCCTGACGCTCGACATGGACGCGGACGACCGTGTCGAGCGCGGTTTGCAGATCCTGCGCATAGGACGCGGCGCGGTCGTTGAGGATCACCAGGTCGACGGCAAGCAGCTTGGAGCGCCAATAGGCATGCGCACGCAGCAACTGGCGCGCGATTTCGATGTCTTCGGGTTCGTCGATGCGCAACACCACGATGGGATAATCGCCGGAAATGCCCAGCGGCCAGAGCGTGGAGGCAGGCCCCGCCCGACGCAGGATATCCTGCGGAGCGCGCAATGCGGTATCGGGATAGAGAACGCAATTGGCAAGCTGCTGGAAGAGATGCGCTTCGTCGGAGGCGATGCCCAGATATTGCAGATGGGCCTGGGCCTGCGTGGCGGCAAGCGTGGCGGCGCGTGTGAAGGCGGCGGCATCGCGATGCTTGTCGGCGAGATCGGCCACCGCCTCCCGCGTCGTTCCCAGCAATGTCCAGAACGCGACCGTCACCGTCTGGCCACGCGGGATGGAAACGCGGCGGCGCAGCGAAAACACCGGATCGAGCACCGCACCCACCGTGTTGGAAAGCGGCCAGCCGTCCGATACGCCCGCCGGCGTGCGCGCGGTGCGATTGCGGCCGAGGAAGCGCGCGCGGTCGGTTTCGTATTGCACCTCGCCAAGCGTCATGCCTTCCACGACGCTCAGATGCGCGGCCCAGATGGCGGGATCTCCGGAACCGCGCGGGCGGCGCGTGGCGAAGAGCGCGCCCAATTCGGAATCAAACTGGGTTTCGACGAACATCTTGGAGAAGGCGGGATGTGCCTGATCGTCGGCGGGGCGCGCGAGCACCAGTTCGGCGTAGGAGGTGATGTCGATCTCGCGGGTGCGGCTGCCGTGATTGGTGATGGTCACGCGGCGCACTTCGGCATCGTCTTCGGGCGACACGGCGACATCGAGTGTCGTCATCAGCGCAAGGTCGTTGCGATGAATGGTGCAGCGGTCTTCGGAAAAAAGAACTTCGTAGGTGTCCGGTTCGGCCGCGCAGGGCTGGAAGCCAGCGGACCATGTGGCGCCGCTGCGTGCATCGCGCAGATAGATGTAGGAACCCCATTGGTCGCGGGTGGCGTCTTCGCGCCAGCGCGTGACGGCGAAGTCGCCCCAACGGCTGTAGCCGGAGCCCGCGGCCGTCATCATCACCGCGTAATGTCCGTTGGACAGCAGATGGGTGCGCGGTGTGAGCGTGTAGGGTGAGGTGTAGCGGCGCTGCGTGGGCGGAGCGGATTGATAGAGCACGACCGCGCCCGTCTTCAGTTCCGGCGGCGGACGCGCGACCGAAACATCGCGCGGCATGCGTTCCTGCAGCAGAAGTTCGGTTGCCTGCACCATGGGTTCGGCATGAAAGCGCTCACGGATACGGCCGTCGTTCACCACATCGGCGATGCCGATGATGGTCATGGCCTGGTGGTGAGCCATATAGGAATGCACCACGACGTAGGACGAGCCTTCGGGGATGCGTGCGGGCGTATAATCGACCGCTTCATACCAGCCGTATACGCCTCGCGCACCGATGCGCGTCAGGTGCGCGTAGTTCTTGAGTGCCGCGGCAGGGGCGACCATCGCGGCCAGGCCCGTGGCGTAAGGCGCGACCACCGTGTTTTCGCTCAGGCCCCGCTTGAGGCCGAGATCCGGCACGCCGAAGCCGGTGTATTGATAGTTCTGTTCGCGGTCGCGTGCGTTGTATTGCGATTCCGAAATGCCCCACGGAATGCCGAGTTCGTTGCCGTAGCCGATCTGGCGCCACACGGCTAACCGATTGCTCTGCGCAAGCAGGCTTCCGGCCGGTTCGCGCATCAGCATGGTGGGCATGAGATATTCGAACATCGAACCCGACCAGGACAACAGCACCGAGCCGTGACGCAGCGGCATCATGGTACGGCCAAGGCGGAACCAGTTGCGTGTGGGAATGTCGCCCTTGGCGATGGCGAGGAAACTGGCCAGACGCGCCTCGGATGCCAAGAGATCGTAAGCGCTGCTATCCAACGCCTGATCGTCGACGCGGAAGCCGATGGAAAGAAGCTGTCGATCCTGTTCGAGCAGGAAGCGGAAATCCATGCCGGAAGCCATATGTTCCGCTCTTTCGGCAATGGATTCGAGGCGCGCCTGAAAGTCGGGAATCGGTTCGAGATCGCGGGCATGGCTTTGCGCGGTGGCCGAGAGCGCCTTCGACCATACCGCGATTTCGCCGCCGCTGCGCGCGGCGAGCCGTTCGATCTCGACCAGGTGGGGTGTGATGCCGTCGAGCCAGCGCGCGAAGTTCGAACTGTCGGCGGGATGCTGCTGCA
>Ga0070661_100000559_pt1 | contig 28432 bp, 27 predicted proteins | sample KBSC43metaG_FD_64663 | JGI IMG/M metagenome (GOLD analysis project Ga0070661, IMG submission 64663) | Corn rhizosphere microbial communities from Kellogg Biological Station, Michigan, USA - KBS C4-3 metaG | ecosystem: Host-associated > Plants > Roots > Rhizosphere > Soil ... | reverse complement strand
CCGTGCGTGTTCTACCTGCGCTACGACATGTATCGGCTGCACTTCCCGCTGCTCGCGCTCGCGACGTATCGGAAGATGGCAGGCTGAATCGAGGGAGCGGCTACTTGCTGGTCGCGACTTCCGTGCCGGTCCAATCCTCCGGCGGCGGCGTAACGAGGAAGGCTTCGCACCGAGCGAGATAAATTTTGCCGAGTTTGTCGTCGGGTGCGATCTGGAGGCTGCGACGGAATTGCTCGATGGCTTCCGCGAAGCGCCGCGCGCGGAAATCGGCTACGCCGCCTTCGTAATCCTTGATCCAGTCGGGGATTTCGTCGCCTTGCCGGCCGATGACGGTGACGATTTCCACCGGCCGGGATTTCCCGACGACCTGCACGAGATCGACGGAGCGGAAAAGGAATTTATCAGCGACCAGCTCGGCAAGCGGGTGGGTGATGCAGAGGGCGACGCCGTATTTTTTGGTGAGACCCTCGACGCGCGAGGCAAGATTCACCGTGTCGCCGATCACGGTCGGCTCCATTTTCTCGGCGGAGCCAATGTTCGCGAAGACCGCCTCGCCGTGGTGCAGGCCGATGCCGATGGCAAACGGTGGAAGCCCTCGTGCGGCCCAGCCTTCATTCAAGATGGCGAGACGTTCGAGCATTTCGAGCGCGGCGGTGACGGCTTGGGCGCCATCCGCTGCGGCACCTTTGCTGACGACATTGCCCCATACGGCCATGATGCCATCGCCCATGAATTTATCGACGGTCCCTTCGTTGCGAAAGATCACGCCGACCATTTCGCCGAGGTATTCGTTGAGCTGCTCGACGACGGAGTGTGGATCAAGTCGCTCCGAGAACGAGGTGAAGCCGCGGACATCGGAGAAAAAGACCGTGACCGGCTGGCGCGTGCCGCCAAGGGCATTCAGGAAGTCGTCGCGGTTGTCGAGAATCTCGCGAACGACGTTGCGCGAGACGTAGCGCTCGAGCGTGGAGCGCATGCGCCCGCTCTCACGGCGTTCCTGCGCGAAGTTCCAAGCGATGCATGCCGTCCCGCTCAGGCCCAATACGGCAAGTGGTCGAACGATATGGAAGAGGCTCCCCATCCATTCGGAAATTAGGAAAACCAGGCCGAGATAGACGGCGGCGCTGCCGAGGAGGGACGCAAACGCAAACATTGGCCTGCGACGCAACTGCCAGCTGATTGCGAGCGCGACAAGGGCGGCCGCCAGGACGAGTCCGGCGCCGAACGTCTCTCCCGTGGGGCGATAAAAGGAACGATGGAGTGCTGCGTTGAGGGCGTTGACGTGCAGCAGCGGCCCCTCCATTTTTCCAATCGGGGTCAAATGGAAATCCTGCAGGCGCGTGGCCGAGGGTCCGATCATCACGATCTTGTCCTTGAGGACAGCGCCGGAATGAAGGTCGTCCTTCCATTCGTAGGGGACGAACAGAGCGTGAAAGGAGTATTGCGGAATCGAGCCGTTCGCTCCCAAGCGGAAGTAAAGGGGCTGTCTGTCGGGGGAGGGATCCGGCTTTCCGAGTTGTTGCATGGCTGCGCCCGCCAGCGAACGATAGATGCGCTCTCCTGGCACTGGGCTTTTGCCCATGCACTCATTGAGGGTCGTGGAATAAACGGCTTCCCGGACGACATCGCCCGCGCCGGCCCAGAAATTGGCATAGCCAACGCGGGGATCTGTCTCCGGGTTTTCAATCAAGGTCGTCGTCGGCATCGTCAGCGTGGGGACATCGTCGTCGGCGGTGGACGGATCGCCGACGTTCACGGAGTAATTAGAAACCAGGACCACTTGGTTCCGATATTTGTCCAAAGCCCTTTTCAACTCGACGTCGCCGTCCCGAGGACGGTCAAAAATCAAGTCCAGCATCACGAGCCGCGCGCCCGAGTCGAGGATGCGGGTGATGGCATCGGCATAGACCGTGCGTGGCCAAGGAAAGCCTTTGCTCATCGTGGTCAGGGTGGGGGATGCGGCCAGATCCTCGGGCCAAAGCTGATCGAGGCGCAGCGAACTTTCATCAATGGCGAGGAAGACGAATTCCTTCCTGAGATCGGCGCGATGACCAAGATTCACGATGCGATCCCGGGCGCTCCACTCGTTCACGATCATGTATGGAATCCGCGGAAACACAAACCACCCCAGCAGCGCGACGGCGAGGCAGATGCCGGCCAGTTCGAGGAAGCGGCGGCGGGAGCGTTTGCGGGCGGCGGTGTTGGCCACGCGCCATTCCATATCGTGCCGTGCTCGCGCTGGGAAGACCGCTCTCGGCGGCTCGTGGATTGACGACGCCGGGCGCATCGTTCAGAGTCCCGACCCATGCCGCTTCCCGGAAGATTCTGTCTCGCCCTGGCGGCGGTCGCGGGGTTTGCGATGCCCGCGTTGCGGGCGCAACAGGCGAATCAGGCCACGCAGGCGCAGCAGCAGGCCAATGCCTCGCAGGCGATGCAGGGTGGCGTGGTGAGCACGTCGATGACTTCAACGGAAGCCTTCGCGCCGTCGAGTCCGGCAGATTCCGACATCGGTGAGCAGGTGTTGCTGCAGCCCGAGCAGAAATACCAGCCCTTCAGCGCGTGGACGAATTGGAACGTTTTCTGGACCAATAACGCGCAGCTGCTCAACGGCTCGCACAGCTCCGACGCCGTGATGAGCGGCACCGTGGGCGCGGGTTATCTGCCGAGTCTCGGCGGCAACCTCTTCGCCGACTTTTCCGCCGAGCAGAGCATCTTCCGCTATGCGCGCAATGGTTCGCTCGATTTCAACAGCCTCCAGCTGAAGGCCGGGTTCGTGTATGTCGTGCGGGAGTTGGGCGACCTCACGCTCTTCACGCACTACACCTACGACCTGCTGACGGTGCGCGCCTTCAATTCCCAGATCTACGACGACCAGACGCTGAGCTTCGGCGGGCGCAAGGTTTTCACGTTGAATCGCGCGAACCTTTTCTACACGTCGCTCAGCGCGGAATTTGCCCTCGGCGGCGAGCCCTCCTACGCGCTGCGCAACGAGTTCGCATGGCTGCTCGGCTATCAGGCAAGCCTCACGCGGAATCTCAAGCTCGATCTCTACTACCGCGCGTCGGCGCAGGATTATCGCTACGCGGACCGCGCGGATTTCAACCAGCTGATCGGTGGCGGGCTCACCTTCGAGGTCACCCGCTGGCTGAGCGTGCAGGCCATCAGCACCATCGGGATCAATCGCTCCACCGACAGCACCTACAGCTACTTTGCTGCAAATTTGGGTGGCGGAATTGGCCTTCTGGTTAACTTTTAGCTCATGAATTACGCGCGGATTCTTTTCCTGCTTCCCTTGGTCGGGGTTTTTGCGGTGCCGGCGCTTCGGGCGGCGGGCACGCTCCAGAGCGCTTCAGTGACGCGGGTTTACAATAAAGTCGATTTGCTCCAGCCGGATCGTCCGGTGACGCCGGCGAAAATCGGCGACGGCATCACGGGTTCCACCGCGGTGCAGACGGGCAATCAGGCCCGGGCTGAACTCCAGTTCAATGACGAGACGATTGCCCGCTTGGGCGCGAATTCGGTCTTCAGCTTCGAAAAGGGCACGCGCGACCTGAATCTCAACGAGGGCGTGATTCTGCTCGAAGTGCCCAAGCACGCGGGCGGCGCGACGATAAATACGGCGGCGGTCACCGCGGCGGTGACGGGCACGACGGTGATGATCGAGACGCACAAGGCCGCCAAGGGCGGCAAGGGCATCGTGAAATTCATTGTGCTCGAGGGAACGATGCGATTAACCCTCAACGGAAAGCTCGGCGAATCGATCCTCCTCCACGCCGGCGAGATGGTTTCGTTTTCGCCGGGGGACCGCTCGTTTCCCGCGGTGCAGGTGGTCGATGTCGCCCGCCTGACGAAGACCTCCGGCCTGATGAGCGGCCAATTTTCGCCGCTCAAGAACGAACCCTTTATTTTTCAGACGGTAAAGAGCCAGAGCATTCTCAAGGCGAAGGGCAAACTCATCACGGTGAATTACGCCCTCGCCGGAAAGAAAAAGAATCCCGTCCTGCAGGTCATCAATAACAACAACCTGGCCTCGCTGCGCACCGATGCGGATGGGGCGCCCGGGCCCGGGCCGAAGAAGATCGCCGTGGTGCAGACGCCGCATGTCGTCACGAACACGTCCACGCCGCCGAAGCCGCCGAAACCACCGGTGATCCATCCGCCGAAGCCGCCGATCCAGCCGCCACCGCCGAAGAAGCCCGTCCCGCCGCCGCCGCCACCCGTTCCTCCCGCGCCCTCGCGCGACTAGCCGCAGCGGCATCTCATTCCCGTGCGCCTGCTGCTCGTTGACGGTCATTACTATCTCTACCGCTCGTTCTTCGCGATCCGCGGATTGACGAACTCGCGCGGCGAGCCGACGAACGCCATTTTCGGCTTCACGAAGGCGCTGCGTCGCATGCTCGCCGACGTGCGCCCGGACCGCGCCGCCGTCATCTGGGATTCCGGCGTGCCCGCCCGCCGATCCACGCTCCAGCCCGCCTACAAGCAGCAGCGGCCATCGATGCCCGACGAAATGCGCGTGCAGGAGGCGGCCATGCAGGCGCTCGTGCCCCTGCTTGGCGTGGCCAGTCTCTCGCTGCCGGACACCGAGGCCGACGACCTCATCGCCTCCTACGCCGTGCAATTTCCCGGGGAGACGGTGATCGCGACGAACGACAAGGACATCCTCCAGATGGTCAACGACCGGGTGTGCATCTATTCGACGAACAAGGTCGATCTCGTGGAGAAGCAAACCTTCGCCCTGCTCTGCGAAGACGAGGTGCGCGCAAAATGGGGCGTCGAACCCGCGCAGATCGCCGACGTGCTCGCGCTCACGGGCGACGCGTCCGATAACATTCCCGGCGTGGACGGCGTGGGCCAGAAGACCGCCGCCGCGCTCGTGCGACAGTTCGGCAGCGTCGAGGCCTTGCTGGCGCGCACCGGCGAAATCGCGAGCACGCGCACCCGCGAAAAGATCGAGGCCCAGCGCCAGCAGGTGATCGACAATCGCAACATGGTCGCGCTCGACCTCGATCTGCCGCTGCCCATCGCGCCGGAGGATCTCGTGATCACACCCCGCTATCCCGAGCTCATCGAGGCGATCCGTAATTGCGAATTCCGCACGCTGCTCGCCGAGATCGAGCGCGAGGCCGGCGTCGCCGCCGCGCCCGCGCCCGCGCCCGCCGCCGCGAAGGACGTGCAGGCGGAGTTGTTCTAAAAAAGTCGGCCGGCTCGGCGAGCCAGCCGTCCCTTGCTTCTCAACGCGTCGAGAAGCGGTAGGCCGTCTTCGAGGTGAACGTCTCGCCCGGCCGCAGCACCGTGCTCGGGAAATGCGGCTGGTTCGGACTGTCGGGAAAATGCTGCGTCTCCAGGCAAAGGCCGCCGCGATACGGATAGACCGCGCCGCCCTTGCCGGGCTCGTCCCGCAGGAAATTGCCCGAGTAGAATTGGACGCCGGGCTCCGTCGTGAAGACCTCCATCACGCGGCCGTGGATCGGCTCATAGACCTCGCCGACGAGGCGATAGCCCTCGCCATCGAGCACGTAGTTGTGATCGTAGCCACCGGCCGAGACGAGCGCGGGGAAGGCTTCGTTGATGCGGGCGCCGATGGGCGTCGCGTGGCGAAAATCCATCGGCGTGCCGGCGACTAACGGCAGCTCGCCCGTGGGAATGAGACCCGCGTCGGTGAGCGTGTAGCGTTCCGCCGCGAGGCGCAGTTTGTGGCCGAGAATGGTCGCGCCGTCGTCGCCGGTGAGGTTGAAGTAGGTGTGATTCGTGAGGTTCGCGATCGTGGGAGCGTCGGTGGTGAGCCGGTAGTCGATGGCGAGTTCGTTTTCCGCGCCGAGCGTGTAGGTCACCTCGGCAATCAACGTGCCGGGGTAGCCTTGCTCGCCGTCGGGGCTCACGAGGGTGAGCCGGAGCGCATTGTCGCCCAGGACTTCGGCGGCCCAGACCTTGCGATGGAATCCCTCGGGTCCGCCATGGAGCGAGTGTTCGCCATTGTTGATGGGCACTTGATATTCCCGGCCGTCGAGCGAGAAGCGGCCGTTGGCGATGCGATTGCCAAAGCGTCCGACGACGGCGCCAAAGAAACATGCGCCGCGCTCCCACTCCGGCAGCGTGTCGTAGCCGAGCGTGACGTCGGCGATATTCCCGTCGCGATCCGGCACACGGATCGTGGTGATGCTGGCGCCGTAGTTGATGATTTCGACCTCCATGCCATTCGCATTCGCGAGGCGAAAAAGTTGGACGGGTTCACCGGCCGTCGTGCGGCCGTAGGGAAGGGCAGGGATGCTCATGAAAAATGACGAGGGCGGCGTTGTTACGCGGAGGTGGCGTCCGTGCGCATCCAGATCGTGCGCTGCGGGAAGGGAATCTCGATGCCGGCCCCGTCGAAGGCTTTCTTGACCAGCGCGCGCAACTCGCGACCAGCGGGCCATTGCCTGCCGGGAAGGACTTTCATCCACACGCGGATTTGCACCGAGCTCTCCGCGAGATTCTGCACGCCGAGCACCTCGGGCGGCTCCAGCACGATGTCGGCGTGCGCGGTCGCGTAGTCGCCGAAGACCCGCTCGAGCAGAGCGACGGCTTGATCGACATCCGCGCCGTAGCCGATGTCGAAGTCGAGCTGCAGCCGCGACCAATCGCGCGTGAGCACGGTCACGCGGTCGATCTGGCCGTTGGGAATAATATGCACGCCGCCGTCTCCATCCCTTAACACCACGGTGCGAAGGTTGAGTTCCTCCACCGCGCCGGAGTTCGCGCCGATGCGCACCACGTCACCCACCGAAAATTGCCGTTCCAGAATGATGAACACCCCGCTCAGCACATCCTTCACGAGGCTTTGCGCGCCGAGGCCGATCGCCACGCCCGCGATGCCCGCGCTCGCCAGCAGCGGACCCACGGCGAACCCGAGCGCCTGGAAAATCATCAGCGTCGCCACGACCAGCAGCGTGATCGTCAGCACCGCGTCGAAGAGACTCGCGAGCGTCTTCTGGCGCTTGGCGAGCATGAGGTCCTGCAGCGCGTCCCGGCCGTTGGGGCGCACGGCCAGCGCCACCGAGCGATGCACGAACGCCCGTCCGACCCGCAGCGCGACGAACAGCAGCACGACGATCAGGACGATGCGCGCGCCGTCGGTGACGAGCCAATCCGTCAGCGCCTCGAGGCGATGCGTCCACCACTCCGGCGAGAACGGGGGCAGGTTCTCGGGGAGAGTGGTTTCGGTGACGGGCAGTGCCATCGGCCGAGTTTGGCGTGGCTGCATTGCCGGCGCAAGCGGGCGGTGTTACCTTCCCGCGATGAAATTCCGCGCGGCGCTGCTCGCCCTTGCCTTTCCGCTCCTGGCTTCCGCGCAGGTCTTTCAAGGCGTCACGCTCGTGCAGCCGACGCTCGTCGCGGATACGACGGCCATCGTGCCGGGCCAGCCGTTTCGCGTGGGCCTCAGGCTGAAGATGGCACCCACGTGGCACACGTATTGGCAATACGCGGGCGACGCCGGCATTCCCACGCGCATCGATTGGAAGCTGCCGACGGGCTTCGGCATCGGCCCGATCGAGTGGCCGCTGCCCGAGGCAATTCTCGAGCCCGGCGACATCGAGGTCTATGCCTACGGCGACGAGGTCACGCTCCTGCAGACGATCCGCCCGCCGGCGAATCTTTCGTCGGCCGCGGTGGAACTCAAGGCGCAGGCGGCCTGGCTCGTCTGTGCGGAGATTTGCATCCCGGGCAAGGCGGACCTCTCGCTCACGCTGCCCGTCGCGAAGTCGGCGCAACCCGCCAACGCGGAAATCTTCTCCCGCGCCGCCCGCCGATTGCCCTCGCCGGACGCCCCGCCGTTCGCGGTTTCATGGACGCGATCCGGCGACACGTTGACCGCAAGTTTTCCCGTTCCGGCGGGAACGACAGGCGTTGATTTCTTCCCGCTGCCAACGAAGGAGCAAGAGGTCGGCCATCCGAAAATCGAAAAAGCTAATGGTGGCTACATGGTCAGCATCGAGGCGAAAGGCGATCTTCGCGGCGTGCTCGCGATCAAGGACGCCGACGGCCAGCACGGCTGGTCCCTCGTCGCCGCGCCAACCGCGACCCAATCCAAAATCCAAAATCCAAAATCCAAAATCGAAACGCCCACCGTCTCGCTCTGGAGCGCGCTTCTCGCCGGCCTGCTCGGGGGCCTCATCCTTAATCTCATGCCGTGCGTGCTGCCGGTGATTTCGCTCAAGATCTTTGGCTTCGTGCGGCAGGCGGGGCAGAGCCGGCGGAGCATCGCGCTGCACGGCCTCGCCTTCGCGGCGGGCATCTTCGCGTGGTTCCTGGCGCTTGGCCTGGTGATCGTTGGAATCAAGGCCGCTGGCGGCCAGGCGACGTGGGCCTTCCAGTTTCAGAACCCCTGGTTCGTCGTCGGCACGGCGACGCTCGTCTTCGTCTTTGCGCTGAATCTTTTCGGCGTGTTCGAGCTCACGCTGCCCGGCCGCGCGACGAATGCCCTCTCCGAGGCCGGCGCGGCCGACGGCTACGGCGGATCGTTTTTCCAGGGCGTGTTCGCCACGCTGCTCGCGACGCCCTGCACGGGACCATTCCTCGGCGGCGCGCTGGGATTTGCCTTTTTGCAATCCGCGCCGATCACGCTGCTCATGTTCGCCAGCGTGGCGCTCGGCATGGCGCTGCCATATCTCGCGCTCAGCCTGCAGCCGGGCTGGGTGCGCTTCCTGCCGAGGCCCGGCGCGTGGATGGAGCGGCTCAAGCAATTCATGGGCTTCCCGCTGCTCGCGACACTGCTCTGGCTGCTCTTCATCGTCGGCGGACAGCGCGGGCCGCACGCGATCATCTGGCTGGGCGCGTTCCTGCTCGCGCTCGGGCTGGCGTTATGGATTTACGGGCTCGTCGCGGCGCCGCACGTGCGGCCGCGGCCGCGCGTGCTGGGCCTGCTTGCTGCGCTCGCGATCGCGGGCGGCGCGGGCTGGCTGTTCCTCGGGGAATTGTTTGCGCAGGAAAAGGCGCCGACGTCCGCCGGCGTCACGGAAAGCGGCGGCATCGCGTGGCAGCCCTTCTCGCAGGCGGCGCTGGACAAGCTCCTCGCGGCCGGCCGACCCGTATTTGTCGACTTCACCGCGGACTGGTGCCTCTCGTGCAAGGTCAACGAGCGCACCGCCATCGACACCCCCGCCGTCCGCGAAAAATTTGCGCAGCTCGGCATCGTGCCAATGAAAGCCGACTGGACGAACGCAAATCCCGAAATCACCGCCGCCCTGCAACGTTTCGGCCGCGTCGGGGTTCCCTTCTACGTGCTTTACCCCGCCGGCCATCCCGACGCCCCGATCACGCTGCCCGAGCTGCTCACGCCCTCGCTCGTGCTCAAGGCGTTGTCCAAGGCCCGCTGAATCCCAACCTCCAATTCCATCCATGAAAATCCACGCCCTCATCCTCGCCCTCCTCGCCGCCACCGCGCTCTGTGCCCGCGCCGCCGGCCCGGAGGTTGGCCAGCCCGCGCCCGACTTCACGCTCAAGGATGGCGCCGGCAAATCCGTCTCGCTCGCTGATTTCAAGGGCAAGACCGTCGTGCTCGAATGGTTCAACTATGGCTGCCCCTTCGTGAAAAAACATTACGGCAGCGGCAGCATGCAAAAGCTCCAGCAGCAGGCGACCGGCGACGGCGTCGTCTGGCTCTCCATCGCTTCCTCCGCCCCCGGCAAACAAGGTTACCTCGCGCCCGGCGAAGCCGCGGCCAAGCAGTCGGAACTCGGCATGCACTCCACCGCGCTGCTGCTCGATCCCGACGGCGCCGTCGGTCGCCTCTACGAAGCCCGCACCACGCCCGACATGTTCGTCATCAACAAGGACGGCGTGCTCGTTTACAAGGGCGCCATCGACGACCAGCCCACGCCTGACCCCGCCAGCCTTGCCGGCGCGAAGAACTACGTCGCCGCCGCCCTCGCGAATCTCAAGGCCGGCCAACCCGTGGAAACCGCGCAGACAAAATCCTACGGCTGCTCGGTGAAATACTGATCCGTTCGCCCGCGAAGGCGAACCCGAGGAAACCGGAGGGAATTTTTCGAAGCTCTCCGCGTCTCCGCGCCGCCGCGGGAGTCTCGCCCGCGTCAGCCCGGGCTTGTGCGCGGCGGCATTTTCCGGCAAGCAGGCGATCTGCCGCCATGCCAACGCCCCGCATCAGCCTCGACGAGCTCGATCAAAACACGTCGCTCTCCGAAGCCGACTACAAAGACAAGCTGAAGAAATTTCAGCTCAAGCTCCTCAATCACCAGCGCGTCCTCCGCGAGTCGAAGCGCTCGCTCGTCGTCGTCGTCGAAGGGCCCGACGCCAGCGGCAAAGGCGGCGCCATCAAGCGCCTCGTCGAGCGATTGGACCCCCGCCTCGTGCGCGTCTATTCCATCGTCAAGCCCACGCCCGAGGAGCACGCGCACCACTATCTCTGGCGCTTCTGGAGCAAGCTCCCGCCGACCGGCGAGACCACCGTGTTCGACCGCTCATGGTATGGCCGCGTGCTCGTCGAGCGCGTCGAGAGCTTTGCCACCGACGTCGAATGGGGCCGCGCCTATCGCGAGATCAACGAATTCGAGCGCCAACTCACCGACGACGGCGCCATCCTCGTCAAACTCTACCTCCACATCTCGAAGGACGAGCAACTCACCCGCTTCCGCCGCCGCGAAGCCGATCCCTACAAGCACTGGAAGATCAGCGACGAAGACTGGCGCAACCGCAAGAAGTGGAACGAACACAACGCCGCCGCCGAGGACATGTTCGAGAAAACCAGCACCGAGATCGCCCCGTGGACCGTGATTGCGGCGAACTACAAATGGCACGCCCGCGTCCGCGTGGTGAAGACTGTCCTGGATGCCGTCTCCTCCGCCTTGGGCGACTGAACGCCCTCCGCCGCCGGGCCCATTGGAGGGCGCCATCGCTTTCCCGTCGCGAGCAAAGCGATGCGCGAACACCAAGCTGTAACGGCCAGCGGGAAACCGCAGGTGGCGCTTGTCGGTTTCTAAGGCGATGTCATATCCTCCGCGGCATCAAAACGTATCTCCTCGCGTCGCTTTTCGCCCTCGCCGCCCTCGCCGCATCCCCGGCGAAAGACAAAGACTCCGCCTACGTGGCCCCTTACGTCGGAGAATGGTCCAACGGCCGCGGCGAAGTGATGGTCATCACGGCCAAAAAGATGAAATACGGGAAGTCCGAGGTCACCTACACCGACATCACGAAAGCAACCGACGGCAACAGCTTTCAGCTCAAGGTGAACGTGAAGGAGAAGATGACGATTTTCTCGAATTTCCTGTTCGTCGAAATGCTGGCCAACAAAACGGAAATGAAGATCAAAGGCTACGACACGCACGCCGCCTTGATGGAAGACGCCGAAGGCGCCAGTGAAGACCACTGGTATCGCGACAACTAGCCGCCGAGACCATCGAAGCCGGTCAAGTCACCCGAGATCGAGGTCGGCCAGCACACGATGGAAAGTCTCGCCACCCCGGCCGCCAGTCAGCCCGATCCGAAGCAACACACCCGCGGAGCCGGGACGTGTTCTTTTGAACAGAATTAACGGAATTTGGGAAAGTGACGGACTGAAGCCCTTCGGTAATTCCGTCTAAAGAAGATCAGCGGCTGAGTTCGAGCATGCGGCGGATGGGGAGCTCGGCCCGGGCGCGGAGTTCCTCGGGGATGATGATCTCCGGCGAGAGGTGCAGGAGGCAGTCGTGGAGCTTCTCGAGCGTGTTCATCTTCATGTAACGGCAGTCGGCGCAGGCGCAGGCGTCCGTCGGGCCGGGGATGAAGGTTTTGTGCGGAAGCTCGCGCTTGAGCCGATGGAGCATGCCGCTCTCGGTGACGATGATGAAGGCGTCGGCCTTCGACTCGCGGCAATACGCGATCATTTTTTCGGTGGAGCAGACTTCGTCGGCGAGCATGCGCACGGCGTAGGTGCACTCGGGATGCGCGACGACGGGGGCGTCGGGATATTCCGCGCGGATTTTCGCGATGCTGTTGCGCGTGAACTCGACGTGGACGTAGCAGCAGCCCCGCCAGAGGTCCATTTTGCGGCCGGTCTTTTCCATCACCCAGCTGCCGAGGTTTTGATCCGGGACGAAGAGGATGTTGCGATCCTTCGGCGCGGCCTCGACGATCTTCGTCGCGTTGCCGCTGGTGACGATGACGTCGCTGAGGGCCTTCACGCCGGCGCTGCAGTTGATGTAGGCGATGACGTAGTAGTTCTTCGCCGCGTTCTCGGCGAGGAAGGCGGCGAGCTGCTCGGGCGGGCAGCTGTCGCTGAGCGAGCAACCGGCGTCCATGTCGGGGATGACGACGGTTTTCGTGGGGTTCACGATCTTGGCGGTCTCGCCCATGAAGTGGACGCCGCAGAAGGCGATGACGTCGGCATCCGTCTCGGCGGCGTGGTAGCTGAGGCCGAGGCTGTCGCCGACGTAATCGGCGAGCTCCTGGATCTCGCGCGTCTGGTAATTGTGCGCGAGGATGACGGCATTGCGCTCGCGTTTGAGGGCGAGGATTTCTTCGATGAGATCGGTGGCGACCATGGAGCAATTTACGGACGGCTGGGCCAGCCGTCCCTACCAATTTTACAAGAGCTTCGCGACGGCCTCCTCGAGGGTGGCGAGGTTTGAGATCGAGAGGACGGGCGTGCCCTTGCGGATGCGGTTCACAAGGCCGGCGAGCACGCCGCCGGGGCCGAGTTCGATGAAGAGATCGATTTTCTCGTGGTCGAGGAGGTGATCGATGCTCTCCGTCCAGCGGACGCTGCCCGTCACCTGGTCGGCGAGGGTGCGGCGGATGTCGTCGGGCGTGGAAACGGGGATCGCATCGACGTTGCAGATCACGGGCACGGCGGGTGGGACGATGGCGGTCTCCTCGAGCGCGGCCTTGAGGCGCTGGTAGGCGGATTCCATGAGGCGGGAGTGGAACGCGCCGGCGACGGTGAGTTCCACGGCCTTGCGGGCGCCGTATTCCTTGGCGAGGCCGACGGCCATGGCGACTTTCGAGGCTTCGCCGGAGATCACGATCTGGCCTGGGCAATTCAAATTCGCGACATCCACGTCGGCGGCGGCGGCGAGATCGCGGATGGAGTTTTCCTCCGCGCCGATGACGGCCGCCATGCCGCCGTGGGTCTCGTCGCAGGCGTCCTGCATGGCGGTGGAGCGCTTGGCGACGAGGCCGAGGCCGGTGGCGAAGTCGAACGTGCCGGCGGCGGCGTGCGCGGTGAATTCGCCGAGCGAGAGGCCGGCGGCGGCGTGGAAAGTGAAGTCGGGCAGGCGCTCGCGCAGCGCGGCGAGGCAGGCGAGGCCGTGGACGTAGAGCGCGGGCTGGCAGACGGCGGTCTTCGTGAGTTCCTCGGCGGGACCTTCGAAGGTGACGTCGCTAAGGGCGAAGCCGAGCTGGGCGTCGGCTTGCTGGAAGAGGGCGGCGGCGGCGGGGGAAGCGGCGGCGAGATCCTTGCCCATGCCCACGGTTTGAGCACCCTGGCCGGCGAAGAGAAGAGCGATTTTTTGACTCATGAATTGCGAGAGAGGGCGATGACTCTACCCGCTCTCTCGGCGGCGCGCACCAGCAAAAGCCGCGCGTCGCGCATGGATTCCTCCAGGGTCATTGGCCGGTTCGCGAGGGCGAAGCAGGCGTCGAAATGCTCCTCGAGCTGGTGCTCGCCGCGAATGCCGCCGGCGAAGGCGATGACGGGCTTGCCCGCCCTTTTTGCGCGCTGAGCGATACCGCCGGGGCCTTTGCCGTCGAGCGTCTGCGGATCGAGCAAGCCCTCGCCGGTGACGACGAGATCGACATCGCGGATGAGGCGGTCGAGCTCCATCATCTCGGCGAAGGTCTCGAAGCCGGAACGGATCGTCGCCTGACAGAACGAGAGCAGGCCGAAGCCGAGTCCTCCGGCCGCCCCCGCGCCGGGCGTGGCGCGAAAGTCGCAGTGGAGATCGCGCGCGACGATGTCGGCGAATCGGGTGAGATCGCGCTCGAGCGTCTCGACCATTTCGGGCGTCGCGCCCTTTTGCGGGCCGTAGGCGCGGCTGCATCCATTCGGGCCGAGGAGCGGAATGCGCACGTCGGAGACGACGACGATCTCCGGCGCGAAGGTGCGCGGGGATTTCTCGATGCGCACGATGCGCGGGAAGTTGAGGGGGACAGGCGTGAGCGGGGCGCTGCGTTCGTCGAGGAAGCGCACACCGAGCGCGGAGGCGACGCCCGCGCCGGCATCGTTCGTGGCGCTGCCGCCGAGGCCGACGATGATTTTGCGCGCGTCGCGGCGGGCGGCGTCGATGAGCAGCGTGCCGGTGCCGAAGGTGGTGGCGCGGAGGGGATCGCGCTCGTTCTCCGCGAGGCGCCAGAGCCCGCTGGCGGCACTCATTTCGATGACGGCCTGGCGCAGGCCGGGCGTCCAACCATACTTCGCGGTGATGGGACGCCCGAGCGGATCGGTCGTCTCGCAATCGATCATCTGCCCGCCGAAGGAGCGCACGAACAGCGCGGCGGTGCCTTCGCCGCCATCGGCGAGGGGCAGCTTGTGAAAACAGGCCTGCGGCAGCGCGCGCTCGAGGCCGAGGCAGATCGCCTCGACGGCTTCCGCCGCGGTGAGGGAGCCCTTGAATTTATCGGGCGCGACGAGAATCCGAAAGTTGGAGGAATTTCTCGGCGGAGCCATTGCGCGTTTGGAGGGAAGCGGCGGCCATCAATGCGGGAAAGAATTCGCCGCCCGCGAATCGTGACGGGCGTATTCTGCCACAAGGCTTCGAGAGAAGCAGTCGAACTTCGTTCTCATCCCACCGGAAAGCCTTATGCCGCCTTTGGCGGGCTGGCGGAGGGGGTGGGATTGATGCGCGCAGGCGCGCATCCTGCAAGATGGCTTCGCGAGGAGAGATTCGCGCTGCGCGCGTGGCAGTCGAACGGCGTTCTCATCCCACCGGTAGGCATTTTGCCGCCTTTGGCGGGCTGGCGGAGGGGGTGGGATTCGAACCCACGGTCGGTTTCCCGACAGCGGTTTTCAAGACCGCCGCAATCGACCACTCTGCCACCCCTCCCTTGCATCGGGGGCGTAGCCTATATCGGGGAGGCGACCGGCGTCACGGGGCAAATGCCGGGCCCGAAGAATCCTCCGAATCCCCGATGCGCCGCCGGTGGACGGGAGGGCGCACCCTGGGTTATGAAATGCACCATGATCGTCCCGAGCCGGTTCCATTTTCTGCCTGGGCTTCCGCGAAGATGAAAGCGCGGGAATTGAGCCTCGCCGAGGTGCGATCGGTATTTTTTGCCATGGCTGCGATGCTGGCCGTGACGTTCGTGGTGACTTACATCGCGGGAAATGCCGTGATCGATTCCACGACGCATCGCTTGCTCCACGAGGGGCTGGAGGGCGATGTGCAGGAGGCTTTTTCGACGTTGAAGGATGCGGAAACGGGCCAGCGCGGCTACCTGTTGACCAAGCGCGTGGAATACCTCGAGCCCTACGAGAGCGCTCGCGAGGAGATCGACGCGCGGCTGCGCCGGCTGCGGGCGGCGGCGGACAACGGGGATCTGCCGGTGGCATTGGTCGATGAATTCGAGCGGTTGACGCGGGCGAAAATGTCCGAGCTGGCGGCGACGATCGCGGATGCGCGCCAGCACGGGCTGCCGACGACGGCGGAGTTCGTGCAAGGCGATGCGGGCAAGCGCACGATGGACCAGATCCGCGCGACGGTGGAAAAGATCGAGACGCACGAGAAGCACGAGCGCGAGGAGATCGACGCCTCGGCGCGGAGACTCACGAACCTGCGCACCGTCGCATTTGCCACGGCGGCGCTCGTGAATCTGGGCTTTCTCGCGTGGGCGTATCGGCGCATCCGGCGCGAGATGGCGCGACGCTACGTGGCGGACCTGGAGGCGCAGCGTCATCAGGACATTCTGGCCGTGAGTCTCGCGAGCATTGGCGACGCGGTGATTATCACGGATACAAACGGGCGGATCACGTTCGTGAACGACGTGGCGGTGGAGTTGACCGGCTGGTCGCGGGAGGCCGCGCTCGGGCAATCGTGCGCGAAGGTGTTTCGGATCGTCAACGAGACCAGTCGCGCTGCGGTGGAGAGCCCGGTGGAGCTGGTTTTGAGGACGGGCAAGATCGTCGGGCTGGCCAATCATACCGTGCTCATTCGGAAGGATGGCAGCGAGATTCCGATCGACGATAGCGGCGCGCCGGTGCGCGAGGCGGATGGCGCGTTGCGGGGCGTCGTGCTCGTGTTTCGCGATTTCACCCTCCACAAAAACGCGGAGCGCGAGCAGGCGGAGTTGAAGCGCCAGCTGGAGGTGGCGAATCAGGCGAAGGACGATTTCATCGCGGTGCTCTCCCACGAGCTACGCACGCCGCTCACGCCGGTTCTGGCGACGCTATCGACGTGGGAATCGGGGCGCGAGCTCTCGCCGGAGCTGGCGGCCGACGTGAAAATGCTTAGCCGGAACGTGCGGCTCGAGCTGCGGCTGATCGACGACCTGCTCGATCTCACGCGGATCGCCCGGGGGCAGCTCACGCTCCATCGCGAGATCGTGGATGTGCATGGGTTGCTGGCGGCGGCGGTGGAGATTTTTCGCGCGGATTTCGAGCGGCGGCAGATTCGCGTGGCGGTGCGGATGACGGCGGAGCGCAGCGTCGTGCAGGGCGATCCCGTGCGGTTGCAGCAGGTATTTTGGAATATTCTCGGCAATGCCGCGAAGTTCACGCCCGACGGCGGCCGCATCGAGATCGCGACGTCGAACGACGACGGAAACCTGCGCGTGGTGTTCGTCGATAGCGGGTGCGGAATGTCGGCAGAGACACTGCACGGGCTGTTCCATCCGTTTGAGCGGCCGGGGCGGCCGGCTTATCGGACGGGCGGTCTCGGCATCGGGCTGACCATCAGTCAAAACCTGATGCACGCGCATTTCGGCGGCATCGAGGCGGCGAGCGCGGGCCCTGGGCAGGGAGCGAAATTTTCCGTGTGGATGCCGGTATTGCGCGGGGATGAGGCCCCGGCGGAGGTGGCGCAGCCGGTTCGTTCCGACGAGAAAGCGACGCGGCCGCTTTCGATCCTGCTGCTGGAGGATCACGCCGATAGCGCGGAGGTGATGGCGCGCATCCTGCGGTCGCTCGGCCACTCGGTGGAGGTGGGAGGCACGATCGCGGAGGGCCTCGCGGCGCTGCGCGCGCGGACGTTCGATCTCGTGCTGAGCGACATCGGCTTGCCGGACGGCACGGGCCTGGAATTCATCGCGCAGGCCCGGGCTTTCTGCTCCACGCCGATGATTGCGATCACGGGCTACGGGATGGAGGACGACGTGACGAAACATCACGACGCGGGCTTCCTGCGCCAGCTGACGAAACCGATCCGCTACGATCAGTTGGAGGAAGCGATCGCGGATTTTGCGCGGGGTGGTGGGTCGGCGAACGCTCCCCGCAACGCGTAGCGGGGGGAGCCGTTTGCGAAATGCTGGAGCGAAACGCGCCTCGCAGAGCGAGGCAACTCCCGATTGCGCGGTGCGCCCGGTCTTGCCGCCGGTGCGCCTACCACCAACCGAATTTCTTCGGCGGATGGATTTTTTCGAGCGCGCGGGAGACGGAATCCGTCAGCGAGGAGGCGCTGTCGCTCACGGACGCGTAGGTCTTCGAGAGCGGGCCCTGAAGGTTCGCGGCGACGGTGCCGAAAAGCTCGGCGAGACGGGTGCGCGAATCGTCGAGCGAGTCGGAAAGGGTGCGGGACCTTGGCTCGGGGCGGGTGGAGGCGGCGACCACGGCGCCGACGGCGACCCCGATGGCGAACGCGGTGAGCAGGGTGACGGCGGGCCGCTCGCGCACGCATTGGGTGCCGCGCGCCACGACATCGCCGGCCTGCTGGCGGGCGGTATCGAGGGCCTGCTGCACTTTGTCACGGGCGGCGCCGGTCGCGGCGGAGAAGTCGTATTCGGTATTCATGGGATTTGGTCGGAGGGTTGTGCGGACAGCCTCGCACGTTTTGGCGGCGAGGGCTGTCCCTTTTTTCACCGCTTAGCTGAGGGGTGGCCGACGACCGAAGATCAGCGAGACGATGAACAGCACCAGGAAGATCACGAAGAGAACGTGCGCGATCCAGGCGGCCGATCCCGCGATACCGGAGAAGCCGAGAGCGGCGGCGATGAGGGCGATGATGAAGAAGGTGATGGCATAGCTGAGCATGGGGTTCCTTTGGTTGATTCACCAAAGGATCGCGCGTCGCCGGACGGCTGGATGGGGCGGGGGAGCTAGTTCCGGGGCAGCAGGGCGTCGAGGTCGTCGGGCAGGAAAGGTTTCGTGAGATGGTGGTGAAACCCGGCTCGCTGGCTGCGGCGCAGGTCTGCATTCATGCCGTAGCCGCTCATCGCAATGCAGAGCGGCGGGCGATTTTCCGCGAGACGGGCCAGCAGTTCACAGCCGTCGGCGTCGGGCAGCGTGATGTCGCAGAGCAGGATGTCTGGCATTCCTCCACGGGCGATGGTGAGGGCCTCGGCGGCCGAGCGGGCGGTCGTGACGAAATGTCCTCCGCCGGTGAGATGGAGGGAGAGGGAGGCGAGGGTTTCTTCGTGATCCTCGACGAGCAGGATGCGCAGGTGCCGAGAGCCGGAGGTCGGGGTCGGAAGGATGATCGAGTCGTCCATGAAAGATCGCCATCCTAGCATGCAGCGGGCGCCGGGCAAAGAATTGCGCGGCGGGATTTTTTGCCCGGGAACTATTCGATGATGCGCCGGTGAGACTCCGAGGCGGAGGGGAAGGCGTTCGCAAACTTGAAGGCGGAGGCGAGACTCTCGGCCAGCGCGGGGAGGGGAATCACCCGCGGGGCGAAATCCGTCGTCCAGGCGTCCAGTCGCTTCCGGCGGCGGGCTTTTGATTTGACGATCCGCGTATTCACCGTGGCGAAAATCCAAGCACAGCGGGTGGTCGGCTGGAAATCGGGAGAATTCCTGAGGGGGACATCGGAGAGTTGCCCGCCCGCCGGGGGATGAGGGGCCGTAGGGGAGGGGATTTCACCGATGCGCGCATCGTGAGCCGCACCGATTTCGCCCGGCCGGGCGCGGGACTACGTTTGCCTCAACCAAAACGAAACCCATGCAAACCACCCTTGAATACGAAAATGCCGCCGAAGATCTGGAACTCATCGAAGGGCTCGTGCGGCAGGACGCCAAAGCGATGGCTGAGCTGTGCCAGCGTTACGGTTCCATGTTGAAAGCCGTCATCATGAAAGTGCTCCACGACGATGCGGAGGCCGAGGACGTGCTGCAGGATGTCCTGTTGCAGGTCTGGGATCGCGCCGGGCATTACTCGGCGGAGCGGGGCCGGCTGATGAGCTGGCTCTCGACGGTCGCCCGCCGGCGCGCCATCGATCGCGTGCGGCAGACGTGCGCCTACCGTCGGGCGACGGATCGGTTCGAAGTCGTCAGTCGCCATCCCGACAAGAGCATCGACCAGACGCATCCGGTGGAGTTCGAGGCGCAGCAGGACGACGTGCGCCAGCTCATTGACCGCCAGCTCGATCTGCTGCCGGAAAACCAGCGCGAGGCGATCAGCCTGGCCTATCTCGAAGGGCGCAGCCAGCGCGAGATCGCCTCGCTCACGCATACGCCGCTGGGCACCGTGAAGACGCGGATCGAACTGGGAATGCGCAAGCTCTCGCAGGCCATCGGAGGGATGAAGGACAAGATTCTGTAATCGGCTGAAAAGTTGAAGAGTTAAAGGGTTGAAGAGTGGAAGCGGCGTGTCGCTGCGACCCTCTTCAACCCTTCATTTTTTTACGCCAGGCCCCGCCATGCGGTCCGGTCAGATTCCAGTTACAAACCGGACGGTTGGGTAAGGGGTTGGAGGGCATCGCACTGCGATGCCCAGTCGTCGCAGCGCGACGACTCTACCTGGGGTTACACGCTCTGCTGGGCGACCCACTCGATGGCGAAGCGCACCATTTCCTTCGAGTCGTGGAAGCCGAGCTTCTCCTTGATGTGGGCGCGGTGGGTCTCGATCGTCTTCACGCTGAGGTGGAGTTCGTTGGCGATGTCCTGCGCGCCAAAGCCGCGGCCCATGAGGTTGAGCACCTCGAGTTCGCGATCCGAGAGATTGTCCACCGGGGAGCCGAGGCCCTCGTCGATGGATTTGATCGCCTTGAAAACCAGCCGTTCGCTGAATTTCGGGCTGAGGTAGGGTTCCCCGCCGAGCACCTTGCGGATGGCGGTGAGGATGGAGTCGAGGGCCTCGGCCTTCATGACGTAGCCGAGCGCGCCGGCCCGCAGCGCGCGCAGGGCGTAGAGGGATTCGTCGTGCATGGAAACGACGAGCATGGGGAGCTTGGGCGCCTCGGCTTTCAGGGATTTGAGCAGCTCGATGCCGTTGGCGCCGGGCATGGAAATATCCACCAGGGCGATGTCGGGCTGGAGGCGGCGCATGGCCTCGAGAGCGGCGGGCGCGGAGCCGGCTTCCCCGCAAACCTCGAGATCCGGCTCGGCATTGATCATCGCGCAGATTCCGTGGCGGAACATGGGATGATCATCCACGATGAGGATGCGACTTTTGATGGCGGGGCCGGATTGGGATTTCGTCGGCATGGTTTTCAAGCGGGGTTGGCAAAGGTGCAGGTGACGTTCGTGCCGCCATCGCTTGTTTGCTGAATGGATAGCTCGCCGCGGATGGCTTGTGCACGATATTTCATAATGCCGACGCCGATGTTGGCCTCGTCGTCTTCGTCGGAGATGTCGGTGCCATTGTCGCTCACCTGCAAGGTCGCGAGGCCGGCGTTTTCCGCGAGACGAATGAGGATGCGGGAGGCGTGGGAATGGTGGAGGGCGTCGTTGACGGCTTCCTGCGCGATGCGGAAGACGTGCAGAGACGTTGCCGGGCTGTGCACGAGCACCGGAGGATCGCACCGCAGCTCGATCAGCGCCCCGGAATGCGACCGCTCGGCGAGTTCCTGCAGGGCCGACATGAGGCCGGCGGAGTCGACCTCGATGGGGTTGATCCCCCGCGCCATGTTGCGCGCGTCGAGCACGGAGGTGTTGATGAGCCGCGCGAGATCGCCCGCGCGGCTGGCGCTGGGCGAGCCGGCGCGCTCGAGTTCCTTGAAGAGCGCCTGCGCTCCGAACGCCGCGCCGAGGAGTTGCTGCGCGAGGTGGTCGTGCAATTCCTGGCCGATGCGGCGCTGCTCGCGTTCGCCGGCCTCGAGCAGGGCGTGCTCGAGAAAATTCTTCTCCGTCTCGTCGAGCAACAACAGCACGTGCCCGCGCGGGGCCGAGGTGAGGCCGCGATAGGGGGCGCTCCAGATTTCCAGCTCCAGCCTTCGCTCGGAGGAGGGCTGGACGGCGACATTGGCCCGGGCTTCCTCCGGGGAGCGCAGCAGCGTCTCGACGGCCTCAGGCGAATCCCAATGCAGCGGAAGATCGAGCAGCCGTTTTCCGCGCACCTCGGTCTCGCGCAGGCCGAAGAGCACCTCCGCCTCGGGATTCCAAATCTCGACGCGCTGCTCGGCGTCGAGGCCGATGATTGCGATCGGCGAGGCCTCGATGAGCGTGGAGAATTTCTTGCTGATCTCGGCGAGCTCGGCATTGGCCTCGCCCAGCGCGCGGCGGGCGCCGCCGATTTCCTCAAGCGTGTGGTGGCGGGCGCTCGCGTCGATGATGACGCCCGCCACATGGACCGGGGTATCGTGTCCGTCGCGGATGAGGGTCGACGTCGCCTCCACCCAGATCACGGCGCCGTCCTTGCGGCGGTAGCGCTTCTCGATCGTGAAATGGGGCTCGCCCCGGGCGAGCGAATTGCGCCAGCCGTCGGCGTCCTGCGCCACGTCCTCCGGCAGCGTGAGATCGGCGGCGGACATTTGCGCCAGCTCGGCGGCGGAGTAGCCGGTGAGGCGGCAGAAGGCTTCGTTGACGGTGAGGAAACGCCCCGTGGCGAAATCGACGAGGACGTTGCCCACGCCGCTGAGCTCGAAGAAGGCGCGAAAGTCCCCCTCCCGTGCCCCGGGCTCCGCCTCGATGGCATTCTCACGGGCAAAGGGAAGCGAATCGGATTTCATGAGGTGGCGGGACTTCCGATGGCGGGCGATTTGGCGAGAAGGGCGAACGTTCACCAAAAGGCTACGCACCGGGAAGGTTTAGCAGATGTCCGTCGCACTCGCGATAGGGGATACCCCTGAGCCTGGGGGCATCCGAGGAGCGGGCCATGAGCGATCTCTTCGAGATGACTCCACACCGCCGCCCGGCTTGCTTCCCGAAACATCTCGCCGGAGTCGCCGGGGCGATCGCGATCCTGTGGGTGGCGAATCCGCACGCTGCCGCCGGCAAGCCCACCCCGAGTCCCTTCCCATCGGCTTCCCCCCGGGCGGCCCCGGAGCGGCAGCCGGCCGTGGTGACCGCGCTGGCCCCGGAGGAGTTGCAGGACTTTAGCGCGAATCCGCCCGCCGTGCGCCAGTTGCTGGAGCAGGCGCTCGCCCTCACCACGCAAAATCTCACCTACCAATTTGGCTCCTCCGATCCCGCCGATGGGGGCATGGATTGCTCGGGCACGATCTTCCATCTTCTGCGCGCGGTGGGCATCAAGGACGTGCCGCGCTCGGCCAGCGAGCAATACGTCTGGGCGCGCAAGGCCGGCAACTTCGAGGCCGTCGTCAGCCGCGACAAGGAGAGCTTCGAACTCGATGACCTGCGCCCGGGCGACCTGCTTTTCTGGACCGGCACCTATGCCACGCCGAACGACCCGCCCGTCACGCACTCGATGATTTATCTCGGCCGACTCAAGGCCGACGGGCGGCAGGTGATGTTTGGCGCGAGCGATGGCCGCACCTACGGCGGGAAGAAGATGTGGGGCGTGAGCGTGTTCGATTTCACGATCCCGAAACCCCGCGAAAAATCCGCCGCCGGCCCGGGCAGCATCTTCATCGGCTACGCGACGATCCCGGGGCTGGAGCGCGCGGCGCCGTCCATCACGAGCCAGGCGAGTGAATAATCGATCGCCGCGAGAGGCGAAGGGAGACATCCGCTGAGGATCGCCTCCGCCACGGATTTCTCCGCGGGCTCTAATACAGGAACCGCAGCGGCGGCTCGCCCTCGCGGGACTTCGTCTGCGGCGGGATCGTGGTCGCGTAGAACTTCGGCCGGCGCAGGCTCGCGAGGCTGTAAACGGGGCGCGCGGTGGGGTTGGCGACGAACTGGAGCAGGGCCTGGAGCGCCGGGCCCTTCGTGAAGCCGGTGATGTGGCCGCTGCGTGGGAACATGAGTAGGAAGCTGTTCGGCAGGCCGGCCGCGACGACGCTCGCGCCGTTGAACGGCGTCTGCGCCTCCATTTCCCCGGCGAGCAGCAGCGTGGGAATCGTGCTGTGCAGCGGGGTGCGCGTGGCCTGCGGGAGATAGGGCACCTGCCAGGCCTGCACGCCGAAGACGACGGAGAGACTCGAGCGGGCATTCGCCTGGCGGAAGACGATCGGGCGGAGCGTGGAGTCCGCCTGTTGGGTAAGACTCAGCCAATCGGGCTGATTCCAATCCGTCCCCAGCACCGAGAGATACATGCCGAGGGCGAAGTCGCGCGGACCCTCCGAGAAATCGAGATAGCGCTTCACGAAGTCGCTGCCGCGCCGCGCGGCGATTTCCGTGGTGAGCAGAGGAATGAGGCTGATGCGCTCGGGCGATTGCATGAGCGCCTGGATGGTGTTCTGGAAATCATCGATGGTCACCTTGAAGCCGTCGTCCATGCGCAGCGGGCGGCTGTGGAGCTGCTGGAGGAGCTTGAAATACGTGCGCGAGAAGTTGGGGAAGGCGAGGTTCGCCGCGCGGGTGTGGCGGACGTCGCGGAAGAGGGCATTGAGGCCGTGGAGCGTGTTGTGGTTGAAATTCGGAATGAACGTGTCGGCCGCGGGCAGCACGCCATCCATCACGACGGACGCGATCCCGGCGGGATGCGAGCGCATCACCTCCTGGGCGAGAAAGGTGCCGTAGGAGTTCGCGAAAAGGACGATCTGGCCGTAGCCGAGCGCCACGCGGAGATCCTCGATGTCCGATGCATCCTCCGTCGTATTGTAGGCGGTGAGGTCGATGCCCGAGTTCGTAAAACCATCGCGGGCGGCTTGATAGGTCACCCGTCCCTGGATGCCGAGAAACGGCGCGGAATAGCCGGTGCCACGCTGGTCGATCAGCACGACGTCGTGCTGCTGCTGGAGGGCGGGAAAGACCTGGAAAAACGGTGCGATGTCGGTGGCGGACCCACCCGGGCCGCCGGTGAGGAAAAAAACGGGAAGGCCGGCGCCGGGCTGCTGGGCGCGCAGGATGACGACCGCGAGCTGGATTTTCCGACCACCGGGCGAGGCGTGGACTTCCGGCACCGTGAGGTAGCCGAATTGAAAGGGCTGGCCCCTGTAAACCTTCGCAATCGCGGCCGGCGGCGCGGCATAGGTAAACGTCGCGGCCCGGCCAGCGAGGAAAGGGGAAGCAACGAGACAGAAAAGAAGCGCAAAACGGCGAGGGAACATCGAATTTAACAAATCGGAGTTGGGAACGAACGCAAGTCCGATGCCAAGGGGAGGAAAAATTTCCCCCACGCCCCGCCCGGAAAGTCGCCCCTCGTTTCAGGAGCTCCTCAGGCTCCCGATGTCGGACGCCAATCGACAATCCGATTGCCAAGACGGCCCGGCATGCCGCGTAATTGTGCTCATGCTTTCTGCGCGGCGACAGTTTCTGGATGCGTTTCTTGGGGCTCTCGGGGCCGCGGAAATCGTGGAGTTTTTGGAACGCAGCGACGCCGTCTCAGGGACGTTCCGGTTCGCCGAGGATTTGGAGGTGATCGATCTGTCGGGCTCGCCGGACGAGGAGATGCAGGATTTCGTCTGGCGGGTGGAGGAGGCCAACGCGCCGTCGCTCTGGGCGTATCGCATCGCGGACGTGCTGCACCGCTATGCGCTCCTCCACATCGACAAGCTGCGGGTGTCGCGCGAGACGTTGCTCCAGATCCTGCGGAACGATTTTTCGGAGCCGATCGAGGCCGGGGAATTCGAGGCGGCGCTCGCGGAGCTGCTCGCAATCGAGGTGGCGATGGTCGAGGACGGTCGGGAAACGGGCGACGTGTTTTTCATCCACGAGTAGTCGCGCCCCCGCCCGTAAATGCTGGAAAACGGGGCGGGCCGGCAGCGGGGCGGGGGTGGTGGCGTAGGATTTGCCGGTGGGTGGCGCGGAGCTTCGGAAGGGATTTGCGGACGAAATCCTCCAGGCGGTAGCGGGCGAGGGTGGGGCTGACGTCGAACACGTCCGCAAGGTCGGTGACGAGGCGTTCGCGCTCGTAGGGCCAGCGGGCGTAGGGCAGTGCTCTACAGCACCATCCGAACCGTTCCATTACAGTGCTCGGACGAGTTCCTTTCGCGATACTCCCAGGCTGAAAAGCGATTTGAAGATGAGGTCGAGCGAGACGGATGGATCGCCCGCTTCCATTTTAGCCAACCGGGACTGGCTGGTATGCAACTTTGTTGCCGCGACTTCCTGAGTCAGCTTCCTGGCCTGTCGCGTGGCTTTGAGCAGGCGGCTGGCCGCGAGACGGGTTTCGATGAATTCCATGTCGGCATCCGAAAGCGAAAGGAAGTCCTGAACGGAGCCTTCCACCCACTCAGCTTTTACTTTTTTGGATCTGCTTTTTGGCTTCTTCATAGCTTTTCAGTCGTTGCTGACATTTTGCGATTGTGGTCTTCGGCGTCTGTTGAGTTTTCTTTTCGTCGACTTCCAGGATGACAACTGCCTCTGAATCCAAGAGATAGAACAGCCGCCACGTTTTGTTTCGGTCGTTCACCCTCAACTCGTGGCACGCCTTTCCGATTGATGGCATTGGTCGTGAATGCGGCAGAGCGATGTTCTCGCCTTCCTGCAATTGTCGCAGCAGGAATCCCATTTCTCGGCGGGCCTCCACGCTCATCGGAGGCGTCTTCACCTCACCGGCCAACCATCTCAGGGGCTTGCTCACTTGAATAAGTGATATGTCGAATCTGACATATCACAACCAAAATCTGCACATGTTGCAAATATCCTTCCGCCACCGCGCAAGAAGCGCGGAGCAAGCCGCTTAGGATTGTCGAAGAATCGAGGAGGGGTTGTGCTGAGGGGCGAAGAGTTCCGAGAGATTGGTGACGAGGTGTTCGCACTCCAGCGGGCGTAGGGCAGGGTGGGATTCCCGTCCGGCCGTATGGAGGCAAGGACAGTGCCCGAGAGGCGGCTTGGCGGGGACGCCTCGCCCTATCGGTTGGGTGCTCTCCGTGTCCTCGGTGGTGAATATCCGGGCCTACAGCCGCGAAATGAGCAGCTCGCGCTGGAAGACGAGTTCCTTCGGGAGGTGGGAGTAGAGCTTGATGAAGAGCTCGTCCTGCAGCACGAGCTCGCGGTGCCATTCGACCCGGTCGATGCGCTCGAGCTCCTCGAATTTTTCGCGGGTGATCGTGTCTTCGAGCCCGGTCATGTCGAGGTCGTCGTAGTCGGGGATCCAGCCGATGGAGGTTTCCAGGGCGTGGGCGCCGAACTGGCAGCGTTCGACGATCCATTTGAGCACGCGCATGTTCTCGCCGTAGCCGGGCCAGAGGAATTTGCCGTCGGGGCCCTTGCGGAACCAGTTCACGTGGAAGATGCGCGGGACGTGCTTGATCTTGCCGCGCATTTCGAGCCAATGCGCGAAGTAGTCGCCCATGTTGTAGCCGCAGAAGGGCAGCATCGCCATCGGGTCGCGGCGCACCTGGCCGAGCGTGCCGGCGGCGGCGGCCGTCATTTCGCTGCCGACGGTCGCGCCGAGATAGACGCCGTGGACCCAGTTGAAGGCCTGGAAGATGAGCGGCATCGTCGTGGGGCGGCGGCCGCCGAAGATCATCGCGCTCACGCGGACGCCGTCCGGATTTTCCCAATCGGGGTCGATGATCGGGCAGTTGCGGGCCGGGGCGGTGAAGCGGCTGTTCGGGTGGCTGGAGACGATGAGCTTGCCGTCGGGGCCGGTCTGGCCGGGCGTCCAATCGTTGCCGAGCCAGTCGATCAAATGCGCGGGCGGCTCCTTCGTCATGCCTTCCCACCACACGTCGCCGTCGTCGGTGAGGGCGACGTTCGTGAAGATCGTATCGCGGCGGATGGAATCCATCGCCATCGGGTTGCTCTCGTAGCTCGTGCCGGGGGCGACGCCGAAGAATCCGGCCTCGGGATTGATCGCGCGCAGGTCGCCGTTCGGGCCGGGCTTGATCCACGCGATGTCGTCGCCGACGCAGCTGACCTCCCAGTCCTGCTCCTTGAGGTGCTTCGGCGGAATGATCATCGCGAAGTTCGTCTTGCCGCAGGCGCTGGGGAAGGCGGCGGTGACGTAGGTCTTGCGGCCCTGCGGATCCTTCACGCCGAGGATGAGCATGTGCTCGGCCATCCAGCCCTCGTCGCGGCCCATCACGCTGGCGATGCGCAGCGCGAAGCATTTCTTGCCGAGCAACGCGTTGCCGCCGTAGCCCGAGCCGAAGCTCATGATGACGCGTTCCTCGGGGAAGTGCGTGATGTAGGTATTCTCGGGATCGCACGGCCAGGGCACGTCGGCGCGGCCATCGGCCAACGGGTAGCCGACGGAGTGCAGGCATTTCACGAAGAAGCCGTCGCCGATCTGGTCGAGCACGGCGTTGCCCATGCGCGTCATGATGCGCATATTGGCGACGACGTAGGGGCTGTCGGAAATCTCGGCGCCGTATTGCGCGATGGGCGAGCCGAGCGGGCCCATGCAGAACGGAATCGCATAGAGCGTGCGGCCGCGCATGCAGCCGGCGAAGAGCCCGCGCAGGCGCGCCTTCATCTTGTCGGGGTGCTCCCAATTGTTCGTCGGGCCGGCGTCCTTTTCGCTCGTCGAGCAGATGAACGTGCGCTGCTCCACGCGGGCCACGTCGCGCTTGTCGGAGCGGACGAGGATCGAGTTCGGGCGCTTCGCGGGATCGAGCCACACGCCCGCGCCGCTTGCGACGATGAGCTGGCGCATGCGCTGGTCCTCCTCCTCGGAGCCGTCGCAGAGGTGGACGTCATCCGGCTCGGTGAGGATGGCGATTTCCTCGATCCAGGCGCGGAGGTGTGGATTGCCGGGGCAGAGTGTGCGGCATTTTTCGAGAACGGCGGAGGAGACGGGCATGGCGGTGGAGGAGTTGGGTTGGGTGGCAGGGCGGGACTTCCCCGGGGACGAAGGGGAACCGGCCGAGTTTCTCAAGAATGCCAAACGAGGGCAAGCCCGCCGCGGAACCGCGCGCGAATGTGGATTCCGCGCAGATCGTAAAGGAATATTCATCCCCTGTGCGCGGGGAGCGCCGTAAGTATAGCCCCGCGCAACTCGTCTCCGTTTACAAGACCGCAATGAACGGCGATCCAGTCCCCTCGCTCGCTTCACGCTATCTTTCTCGAAGAAGAAAGAGAACTTCCAAGCTGCCATCGCGTTTCATCTGGCGTATTACCATTTCGTGAAATTCCACGGCAC
>Ga0070661_100000558_pt1 | contig 28462 bp, 29 predicted proteins | sample KBSC43metaG_FD_64663 | JGI IMG/M metagenome (GOLD analysis project Ga0070661, IMG submission 64663) | Corn rhizosphere microbial communities from Kellogg Biological Station, Michigan, USA - KBS C4-3 metaG | ecosystem: Host-associated > Plants > Roots > Rhizosphere > Soil ... | reverse complement strand
TCGGCGATGCCGGTGACGCCCGAGTTGTGCTCGTAGAGGCGATCCTCCAGATACTGCACATCCTCCGGCGTTGGCGCGGAAAGAGTCATTTCGCCTGCACTCATGCGCTTCCTCCCGCTTACTGGACCGCCGGAACTCCGACTCGGGGGGCCTCGGCCTGCCGGGCGCCAGCCCGGAGCCAGGACGTCCCGGTCGCGTGGACTGCCGCGCCGAGCAGGACCAGGTCCTTGAGAATGAAACCTCCGGCGTCGCTCCCCGCTGCAAGCACGCCGGGCGTGGTGATCAGGAAGGACAGCGTCGTGAGAAACGTGGCCATCGCGATCAGTCCGGCGATGGTACCAACTCGTGGGAACCACGGTCCGGCGGCGATCCCCAGAGCAGCCGTGAGCTCGACCACTCCGATCAATGTCGAGCTTCCTCGGACACCGAGTGCGATCGGCAACCACGCCAGGAAGGGCGAGTGGGTGAGCAGCGGCTGGATGGCCTCCGCCTCGAACCGGAAGAACTTGAACGTTCCGAAGAGGAGAAGGAGGAAGGTGAGGGCGTAGCGAAGGATGCCTGCGCCCAGCGTCTGCAGTCGCTGGCCACGCCGGAGGTCGAAGAAGATACGGTGCATGTGCGCTCTCTCCTGAGCGGGCCTACGCGGGGGTTCCCGATCCGGTTACCGGGCAAGGGATGCCGAGCGGCCCGAGTCACGCGCTACCCAGGAGCTCGGGCTGGGCTTGGCGCGGCAGACCGCGTAGGTGTTGCCAGCTGGAGCGGTGACCTAGAGCAGGTGCTCGATCCGGATCGGAAGGTCGCGCACCCGTCGCCCGGTGGCGTGGTGAACCGCGCTGGCGATCGCCGGGGCGACTCCGGTGATCACCACCTCTCCTACTCCCTTGACGCCGACGGAGTTGAATTCGAGGTCCGGCTCGTCGATGAACTCGACCTCGATGCTTCCGATGTCGGCGTTCACCGGCACCACGTACTCCGCCAGGTCGGCGTTGAGGAAGCCGCCGTACCGCGGCTCGACCTCGCTGGCCTCACGCAGCGTCGCGCCGATGCCCCACACCACGCCTCCCCGGGCCTGGCTCTCCGCCGTCCGTGGGCTCACCACCCGGCCGCAGTCCACGATCGTGACCACCCGAGGAACCCGTACCCGGCGCGTTCCGGGCTCCACTCGCACCTCCACGAAGTGGGCGACGAAGCTGAACGTGGTGAACCCGGGGAAGATCGGCCCGGCGAAGGCAAGGTGCCCGGACTGGAGGCCGCCAAAGACCGCGTCGGTCTGCCCGGGGGCCTTGACGCGAACCTCGACCTCCAGCGCATCCCGTCCGGCAGCGGTGAGGATCTGTCCCGGCGTTCGACCGCTCGGACTCCCCCGGCCCAGCTTGCTCAGGGCCTCGAGCAGGGCGTCGGCCGCCGCGCTCGCCGCCGGAATTGCGCTGGCGGTGCCCCAGGACCCGGCAGTGAGGTGCTGAGGCGCGACCCGCGTGTCGCCAATCTCCACGGTGACTCGCTCCGGAGGGATCCCCAGCTTTCGGGAGAGGATCGCCGCGAGGGCAGTGCGGAGACCCTGGCCCATCTCGTGGCCGCCGAGGCGGAGAATCACCGCACCGTCCGCTGTGGTCCTGAGACGGGCGATCTCCGGGACGATGGAGTTGGGATAGGTGCCGATCGCCACGCCCCAGCCGATGACCGAGCCGTCGCTGGCACGCATCGACCCGGGGGCCATGGTCCGCTTGCTCCAGCCGAACCGCTCGGCACCTCGGCGGAGGCACTCCCCCACGTGGCGAGAGGAGAAGGGCTGCCTGGTGAGTGGATCAGTGGCGGTGTCGTTGGCCAGCCGGAGAGCGACCGGGTCCTGGTCGAGCGCGTACGCCAGCTCGTCCACCGCCGACTCCACCGCGAAGCACGCCACGTGCTCCCACGGCCCCCGCATGAAGCCCGGGGTCTGAACGTCGGTGCGGACCAACCGCTCGCGTCCGCGAAAGCTGCCAAATCCGTACAGGCGGCCGCTGGCGTCGGTGTGGAGCGTCGGGAAGAGGTCGTGACGCGAGGTTTGGGAGTCTGACTCGTGAATGGCCGCGACCATCCGTCCTGTCCGGTCGGCACCCAGACGGATCCGGTGACGACTCCGCGGCCGGAAGCTCGCGTCGTGGAACACCTGCATTCGCGGCACGACGAGCTTGACGGGTCGGCCCAGCCGACGTGCGGCGACCGCGGCCAGCACGGTGTGCATCTGCAGCGAGTTCTTTTGCCCGAAGCCGCCGCCCAGGTACGGGGAGATCACCTGGACCTGGTCCGGATCCAGCCCCAGCTCCCTGGCCAGACCATGCCGGACGCTCTCCGCGCCCTGTGTGCCCTCGTGGATGATCAGGGTCCCCTCGCGCCACTCGGCGATCGTGCTCAGAAGCTCCATCGGATTCTGGTGCTGCGGCGGGGAGGTGAAGGCTGCCTCCACCTTGACCGGAGCCTCGGCGAAGGTCTGGTCGGCGTCTCCCACCGTCCGGTCGAAGAAGATCTCCCGGGGCAGGGGGGATTCGGCCTGGGCGACGATGTCCTCGGCGGGAGCCTGGTCGGGCAGCACGTTGAACGACTCGGGCGCGTAGGTCGCCGTCACTCGCGACGCTCCCTCGATCGCCGCCTCCAGCGTGTCGGCTGCCACCAGCGCGATGGGCTGTCCCCGGTAGGCCACCGCCGGGGAGCTCATCGCCTGGATGCTCTGGAACCCGAAACCTCCGGCGAAAAGGAAGCCCGGCTGCTCGAGCGCGCTGAGATCCTGGTGCGTCAGGACGAGACGGACTCCGGCAACGGCGCTTGCGGCGCCGGTGTCGATGGCGGTGACGTGACCCTTGCCCACCGTCGCAACGGCGAGCGCGGCGTGAGCCATCTCCGGCCGGGACTCGTCCGCCGCGAACAGCGCTTCTCCCCGAACCTTGGCCTGAGCATCGACCCGAGGGGCATCCGGAAACCGTTGGTCGCTCATGAACGCGCTCTCTCCGCGGCAATCATCAAGGCGTCGGCAACCGTTCTCGCGCCGAGCTCGATCCGGAAGCGATTGTCTCGAGTCGGCTTCGCACCTCGAAGCGCTGCGTCGCCGGCGGCCCGGGCAGTCTCCGGAGTCAGCGTCCTTCCGGCGAGAGTGCGCTCCGCTTCGCGACATCGCCAGGGTCGAGTGGCCAGACCGCCGATGGCGACCCTTGCCTGGCCGATCGTGTCCTCCTCCATCCGGACCGCGACCGCGGCCGAGGAGAGCGCAAAGGCATACGACTCTCGATCCCTGATCTTGTGGTACGTCGAGGCGCGCCCCAGGGGTGTCCTGGGGATGCGGATGCGCAGGATCAGCTCCTCGGGAGCGACCGTCGTCTCCAGGTGCGGCGTGTTCCCGGGTTCCCGGTGCAGCGCCTCTACCGGGAGAGTCCGTTCGCCCTCGCGCCCCAGCACGTCGACCTGCGCATCGAATGCGACCAGGGCGATGGCCCAGTCGCCGGGATAGACGGCGATGCAAGACTCGCTTCCGCCCAGGAGCGCGTGTCCCCGGTTGAGGCCGTCCTGGGCGGCGCACCCGCTGCCGGGCTTGCGCTTGTTGCAGGCAAAGGGCTCGCCGAAGCGAAAGTAGGCACAGCGGGTTCGCTGGAGAAGATTCGGCCCGACCCGGGCCATGTTCCGGAGTTGCTCGGACGCCGCCCGCCAGAGAGACTCGGAGAGCGCCGGATAGTCGCGGATCAGCCGCGGGTCGGCTGCCACGTCGGCCATCCTCGCCATCGCGCCGAAGACGAGCTCGCCCGGACCGGCGGTCTCGATGGTGTTCAGGTCCTCGAGGCCCGTGACGTCGACCAGCCGGGCGGGGGTTTCCACGCCCAGCTTCATGAGGTCGAGGAGCGTTGTGCCACCGGCGAGGAAGCGCGTCCCGGGCCCACCGTCGGCCACGGCGCGGACCGCATCGGCCGCGCTCCGGACTCTCACGTAGGTGAAGGGCTGCATGGCTCAGCCCCCCTTCATTCTTGCTGCAGCGTCCTGGATGGCGGCGACGATTCCCACGTAGGCCCCGCAACGGCAGAGATTGCCGCTCATGTACTCGCGGATCTGATCGAGCGAGCCCGCATGACCCTCCTTGACGCAGGCGACCGCGGACATGATCTGCCCCGGGGTGCAGTACCCGCACTGCAGAGCATCGTGATCGATGAATGCCTGCTGCATGGGGTGCAGCTCGCCGCTCGGCGAGGCCAGCCCCTCGATGGTGGCCACCTCCCGCCCATCAACCTGAACGGCAAGGGTGAGGCAGGACACGACCCGCCTCCCCTCGAGATGAACGGTGCAGGCTCCGCACTGTCCATGATCGCAGCCCTTCTTCGCCCCGGTCAGCCCGAGCCGCTCCCGCAGCACGTCGAGGAGGGAGGCCCGCGGATCGACGTCGACGTCGCGCTCTCGTCCGTTGACCCGCAGTCGTATGGGGATCTCGCGCTCGCTGTGCATTCCAGCCTCCGGTCCTGAGGCGACGGCGCTTCGAACTCCTTGGTTCCGCGCCACACAAGTGGCCCGCGGGCCGAGTGCTCAGAAGCGGTAAGAGCTGGACGTTTCCTCTCTCCTTCGACAGCGTGCGTGCGGCATGAGCACCGTGGCAGCGGTTGCCTCGATCAGCATCCCGCGGCCGCACCCTGGTCCGGAGCCGGAACGTCCAGCCGCATTGACCTCATGTCGCACAGATAGTTCCCGATCGTCGGTGCCTCGCTGTAGGGATTGTGGGGCGTCGTCCAGCCGCTCGGGTAGGTGAGGATCTGGAATAGCCCCAGCGCGAGGTTGGAGCCGTTGGGGTCGAGGTTGAGCACGGTCCCCCCCGCGTAGTTCTGCCCCGCAGTGGTGGCGACTCGGTAGGTGAACCCTGAAAGGATCAGCTCGATCTGCTGCTGCGAACCGGCGCCGAAGAAGATCGCGAGGTCGTGGACCAGCCCGAAGTCCCACTCCACCGCGGAGCAGTCCAGGCCCGGCGCTCCCAGCGCGTCCAGGGGACCGTGGAGCTGCGAGGCTCGGCACTGTGCAACAGGGCCGTAGCCGGCCCCACCACAGCCCACGGCCAGGAGGACCAGGACGGCGAGCGCGCGCCCTCGCTGGATTAAGGTGCCGAAGCTCCCGGGCACGGTTCGCTCCTTCTGGCTTGACTGGACCAGTCCCCCGCGGCCGCCTCGCTTCTACAACGGAGGGCTCGGCGATAGAAGGCCCTCCAGCGGGATGTCGTGGGGGGCCGGGCTCCCGACCCGGGCGCGCCGGGGTGCAGGAGCTCGAGGGGGAGCGAGTCATCCGGCGACGACCTACCAGCCGCCGGACCGGGCGCCGCCAGGGGAGACGGTGACCCTGACGGCACAGTGGCATGACCAGGTTCGCCATGCGGGCATTGCGGTCGAGACGGTGGATGCGTTCACTGGCTTTCCTGCCGATGGAGGAACGACGTTCACCGTGAGCGAGCCCTGGACCTTCACGTTCCGTCGCTACACGGTCCTCTAGAACCGGCGCGGTGTTCCTCGACCTTCGCCTTGACGTCGATTCCCCAACGACGTCACACTCTCAGCTCGCGGGAGGACAGGGAGTACCGTCCGCATCTCAGGAATCGTGCGACTTCGAACCGGCTGTCCCGAGGGGACGAGCATGAGCGAGACACCATCGAAGGACGCGGAGTTCTTCCCCAGGGGAGCCGTCGCCTTCTTTGTTCTGATGGTCGCCTTCTTTTCCCTCGTCTGGCTCTTCTTCTACGTTCTGATGATCCGCCGCCACTGACACCATGGCCGCCAATTCCGCCATTCCCAACGTCGAGAAGAAGGTTCTGGTGGCCTCGCTGGTGTTCGCCGCCGCGATGCTGGGGCTGATCGCTTACGCGGCGATTCGCCTCGGCATCTCCGTCCCCACCTGCATCACCAACGTCAAGCCCTTCGAGGAGGGCGAGCTGATCCGGGTGGCTCCCGGCCGGTACGAGGCGCACGTGGTGGCGAAGACATGGTCCTTCAAGCCGAACCGGCTCAAGGTGGAGAGGGGCTCCGTCGTCGACTTCTATGTGACCAGCAAGGACATCGTGCACGGTTTCATGATCGAGCGGACCAATGTCAATCTCATGGCCATTCCCGGGACGGTGAACTACGCGCAGGCGCGGTTCGACGAAGCAGGCACGCATCAGATTCTCTGCCACGAATTCTGTCGGGACGGGCACGACAACATGATGGGGTCGATCGAGGTGACCCGGTGATCCAGAAGAATCTGCGCGCGATCATCGTCCTCGAGTTGCTCTTTCCGCTCATCTTGCTCCTCTTTGGCGCGTACCATGGCGTGCTGCAGGTGTTTTATCGGGCGGGAGTGATTCAGGAGACGTCGTTCCTCGGCATCGGCTACTACAAGGGGTTGACCGCACATGGCGTGATCAATGCCATCGTGCTCACCACCTTCTTCGCAGTGGCCTTCGGTCACGCGGTGGTCAGCCAGCAGCTGGAACAGAGCGTCTCTGCCGCGGCCGCGAAGGCCGGAGCCGCGTTGATGGTCTTCGGGACGCTGGTCGCCGCCGGTCCGATCTTCGCTGGCAAGGCCGACGTGCTCTACACCTTCTACGCGCCGATGAAGGCGCATCCACTCTTTTATATCGGAGTCGTTCTCCTGGTCGTTGGCTCCTGGGTTTCCTTCTGGGGATGGATTCCTGGTTACTTGCGGTGGCGCAGGAGCCATCCAGGGCAGAAGACGCCGCTCGGCGCAGTTGGAATGTTCGCCACCTTCATCATCTGGCAGATGTGCACGCTGCCGGTTGCCTATGAAGTGCTTGTCCAGCTGATCCCGTGGTCACTGGGCCTGACCGCAGGGGTCAACGTCGTCCTGTCGCGCCTGCTGTTCTGGTTCTTTGGACATCCGCTGGTCTACTTCTGGCTGCTGCCGGCCTATGTCATGTATTACATGATCATGCCCCGGCTGGCGGGCGGCAAGCTGTACAGCGATTTCTACGGGCGCTTCGTGTTCCTGGCCTTCATCGTGCTGTCGACACCGCTCGGCCTGCACCACCAGTTCGCAGAGCCGGCAATCTCCTCCGGATACAAGGCGCTGCACGCTGCCCTGACCTTCCTGGTCGCGGTTCCGAGCCTGCTGACGGCGTTCACGCTGGCAGCGTCGCTCGAGTATGGAGCACGGCAGAATGGCGGGAAGGGCCTTTTCGCCTGGTGGGGGAAGCTGCCGCACTTCGACAAGGAGCGTTGGCTGTTTCCCTATCTCTTCCTCGGACTGGTCATCTTCATCCTCGGCGGAATCACCGGCATCGTGAATGCCTCGTATTCGATGAACGCGCTGATTCACAATACGTCTTGGATCCCGGCGCACTTCCACTTGACCGTTGCTGGTCCGGTGTTTCTCGCCATCCTGGGAATGAGCCTCTACCTCTCGGTCGGCGTGCTGGGAAAGAAGATCGTCGCGCCGGGAGTAGCGGTATCGATTCCGTACGTGTGGACCCTCGGTGTGTTCACCTTCTCGGCCGGGCTTTTCTACGGGGGCCTGAAGGGCGTACCAAGGCGGACCAATCTGGGGATGTCGTATCTCGACGAGCTCTCCGACGCGTACCGGCCCGACTGGCGCATCGGCGAATACATCGGGGCGGTGGGTGGCAGCATCATGGGTCTCGCGGTGCTGCTGTTCTTCTATGTGCTCGTCCGCAGCCTCGCCAGCGCGCGATCCGAGCGGCAGGCCGACTCGTTCGCGCTGCCCGAGTCGGAGGCGTACCACGACGAGGACGTTGGGGTGGTCAAGAACTTTCGTCCGTGGATCGTCGCCGCGGTAGTCGCGATTTTGATCTCATACATCCCGCCGCTGGTTCAGGTACTCGGCGCGAATTACCCGCTCGTATCAGAGTAGTCGATGAGCAGTTTCTGGCTGATGAGTCTGATACTGGCTGAACTGCTCCCGCCGGCACAGCCGGGTCTGGTGCCCCGCAGCCTGGCCGTCCTCGACGAGCAGGACCGGCACCAGAATTTCGGGACCGCGGGACGGCCGACGCTACTCGTGCCCATCTTCACCCGGTGCGCTGAAAGCTGCCCATTGACGGCGGTTGCGGTGAAGCAGGCAATGCCGGGACCGTCGGCGGATTTTCGTGTGGTATTGCTCTCCTTCGATCCCAAGGACACCGCGGCCGATCTTCGGGGCTTCCGCAGACGGCTGGACCTTCCTTCCCAGTGGCTCGTGGTCCGCTCCATCGACGCGGCGGCGACCCGCGAGCTCTTCGACGATCTCGAATTCCGCGTGATGAACAGCGGCGGAGGCTTCAATCACGCCGACCAGACCTTTGTCTTTTCGCCGAAGGGCCTCTGGGCTGCAACCCTGTCCGGCCCTCCCTCCGAGGAGGAGTTGAGCTCAGCCCACCGCCGCGCCCTGGCCGCCGACGACGGGACGGCATCGCAGAGGCTCGCATCTTGGCTGATTCGTCCAGAGACTTGGATCGTGCTTGCCTGCGCCGGGTTCGGCGTCTCCCTCGCCGCCGTCCTGCTTCTCGCGCGGAGAGCCAAGGGCGGCTCAACTGCCCCGCAGTAACAGGACCAGCTCGCGAAGGGTCGCCTGGAGTGTAGCGCCGGCTGTGGGCCTCGCTCGTCTGGACCGACCACCTCGTGCACCGGCTGACCCTCATCAGGGCCAGAGGACCGTTCGGGAGTGATCAGACTCAACCGACCCGGCTGCTGCACCTCATCGGCGGCGCGAGCCCCACGTGGTCGACCGGGGGTGGAGCCCCCGCGGTCACGGCGGCAGGCACTGGGCGGAGCGGATCCTCGCTCCCGAGAGCGGCCCTCCGAGCGCGGCACTGATGTAACAGAGGTCGAACGCGCCGGCGCTCAGCGGGAGCACGGACCAGGCGAGCGCCGCCCAGCCGAGCGGCTGGCTCCGAAGGGCGATGCCTGCAGCGAGAAATCCCGTCCCGGCCACCAGGCGAAAGACCCGTCCCGCCGGGCTGTTGATGAACCGCGAGAAGCTCGAGCGGTTGAATGTCTCGTACGCGCGAACGAGAGCCTCCTCTCGGGTACCTGGTGGCGGGGGTACTCTAGCTCGCCGAGCACTCCCTCGCACCAGGGCGCGCCGAAGCGAACGAACGCCTCGACACCCGCGCCGTGTCGCGCTTCTCGGCGAGCTCCGTTCGAACCCCGACCCTCGAGCACCCCGCGCGGCGCCTCATCACGGCGCGAGCGGCCGCGACGACGAGCGGCGCACATCCGTCTGGAGCCGCTGCAATCGGATGCTCTGAGCGTTACCTGTAGCTCCGAGCGATGCAATCTCGCATCGCGATGGTACGGAGGAAACGTTCATGACAGCGGTTGAGCAGCGTCCGGTCGACAGGCGAACGAGCAACACCGCCCGGACCGTCAATGTGGTGCTCGGTGTCTGGCTCTTCATCTCCGCGTGGATCTGGCCGCACACCGACGTCTCCCGGATCAACACCTGGATCAGCGGGTTGCTGGTGGCGGCCATCGCCCTGGTGGCCTTCCGGATCCGTCCCATGCGATGGCTGAATGCAGCCATCGGGGCATGGGTGGTCGCCGGCGCAGTGCTGTTTCCCCATGTCGCGACCGGGACGATGTGGAACAACGTCATCGTGGGCCTGCTGGTGCTGCTGGTCGCGGTGGGCGGGATCTCCCGGCCGCTTCCGCTCAGCCCGATGCCCTGACGTCACCGGTGACCGGCCCCGATTCCCACGCAGAGCCCACCCCATCGCCGGGGTAGGGCATTCTGCGGCGGTGACCCGTCGGGTCTTCCCGGGATGGTGAGCTGCAACGAGCGCTTCGAGCCGGAGACGGCGTGCGTCGGCGACGGGAGACTGCGCCTCAACGATGCGCGGCTTCGGCCATCGCGTCCAGCGCAATCGCGCTGTGAGCCATGGCTCCTCCCGCGCGCATCTCGGCGGCGACCCAGATGGCCTCCATGATCTCCCGCTCGTCTGCGCCTTCACGAAGTGCCGCCTTGGTGTGGCCGCGGATGCAGTAGGGACACTGCGTGGTGTGCGCGACGGCCACCGCGATGAGCTGCTTGGTCTTCTTCGGCAGCGCACCGTCGGCGAAGACGGCCTTGCTGAACAGCTGAAAGGCGCCGGAGATCGCGGGCGCCAGCTCGTGGCGGTGCTGGGACAGCTCACGTGTCGAGACGGGATAGATTTGGTCGGACACCGGATTCCTCCAGCGAAGAGAGAGCTGCACGCCGGTCGCCGTAGGCGCACGGCCATCTCTCTCCTCTAACGCGCCGGCTCCGGTAGGCCAACTTGCGACAAGGGCATGTCGAAGGAGCAGTTCGAGCGCGAGCTCGGCCCGGGTGCCGGCGCGCACGAGGGCACGGAGTAGCCCGGCCCTGGTCGAATGCGCATTCTCCCGGGGTGAACCGTCCCCGACTGCGTGCGCTGCTGCTCGAGCACGACGACGCCCTGAGACAGCTCTTCGTGGATGCATTGACCCATCTCGGGTGGGCGGCGCTGGCTGGCAAGGGGCGGAAGGAAATGCTGGACCTCCTGCTTCAGGAGCCGGATCCGGACCTGATCGTGGTCGATCTCGTCGATCGCCAGTCAGGAGGAAATGCTCTGCTCTGCTTCCTCGGGGAGCAGCCGGAGACGGCCAGAATCCCCCTGGTGGTCATGACCGACGGGGACCCGGCGAAAGCGCCCCCCGGGGCGGCATGGCTCTCGAAGCCCTTCGGCCTCGAGGAACTCCAGGCAGCGGTGGAACAGGCGATGCGGAGTGCGATGACGCTGCCCGGGAGTCAGACGACATCCGTGGCGCCGAGTACGGGGGGCTGACGACGAGCAGCGCCTCCGCGGGCCGACGGTCAGTCGGTGCCGCGGACCGAGGTCGCGACGGCATCGGCTGACCCCGGGATCTCGATCCAGAAGAGGGATCCCTGACCGATGGAGGATCGAACGCCGACCCTCCCGCCGTGCGCCTCACACAAGCGCTTGACCGTCGCGAGGCCGAGCCCGAGCCCTTCCTTGCTCTGGTTCGGCCCACGGACGTAGGGGAGGAAAATGTCTTCCTTGAGCTCGGGTGGAATGCCCGGGCCCGTGTCCTCCACCTCCACGTGGACGGCGCCTCCCCGCTCGGTTGCCCGGAAGGTGATCCGCCTCGTGGCACCGCCCGCGGCCATGTACTTCATCGCGTTCTGAGCGAGGTTGAGGACGACGCTGGTCAGCACGCCCACGCTGCAGCGCGCCCGGCAGGAAGTGTTGCTCTCCACGCGAACTTCGATTCCGGCGGCCTCGGCAGACTGGCGGATGCCGGCCGCCACGTCCTCGATCACGGTCGGGACGTCCACGCTCGCTCCCGGGGAAGGCTTGCCACCGGCGCGGGCGAACTGCAGGAGGCCGTCGATGATCCTGCGGATGCGAAGAAGGTTTCGAACGGCCCGAGCCAGCAGCTGTCGCAGGCGTGGGTTCTCCACGTCGAGCTTCATGGCCAGCGCGAGCGACATCTGCGTGGCCGCAACGGGGTTCAGGATGTCGTGCGCTGCGCGCCCCGCGAAGCTCTCCAGCTCGGTCGCCCGCGATTCCTGGAGCGCGGCGTGCTCCTCGAGGAGAACGCCGTAACTGCGGAGCTGTCGCCGGACGAGGAACGCAGCCATCACCGCGAGCGCGACGCACGAAGCATTGAGCGCGTAGCCAGCCACGGCGGTGTCGTGCCTGACCGTCTTGATCGCCAGAGCCAGGTTCCGGCCCTTCTGGGCGTTGAACTCGATCGCGCCCGCTGCCGCGTCGGAGACGCGATCGGCCGATACTGCGATCCCGGCGAGCCCGGAGCGCGCCGCCTGGGCCGCTCCCGCATCGGCCTGGGCGAGCACACGCTGTACAGCGCCGTTGAATGCGGCGATCGAGTCGTTGAGCTCACGCCAGAGGCTCTTCTCCCCCGGGAAGGTGGGCAGGGTGAGATAAGCATTTGCCTCGGCGTTGAGCTGTGCGAGCGCCGGTTCCACCGCCGCCCGATCCTGTGCGTCGCCGATGGTGACGGCTGTCCCGAGCAGGAACTCGGTGTGACGAACGTCCGTGCGCAGGGCGGAGAGTCGCTGGATGCTCGGCGCCGAGTTGAAGGCGATCTCGTCCGAGGCGGCGTCGACCCGGCGCAGGGCGTATTGGGTCAAGGCGTACGCCGCGAGGAACGTCAGGGTGACGGCGCCGAAGGCAGCAACCATCAACCGCAAGTCGAGGTGTGAACGAGCGTCGGGCATCGGATGACCCTCGATCCTTTCGGGGGGACGGGTTGAGAGGGACACTTTACGTCGCAAGCCGCAGGAAGGAGATCGGGCTGCGAGCTCCTCGACGACCGCCGGGCTGCAGCTCCGGCACCTGATCACCCACGGGGACTGAACTGGTCGCCAGGTGATGGCAGGTCTTCGCCTTCACGAGTTCCGTCGCCTGGTCTTGCGCGCCCTCCGTGCTCCGGTCGCTCGCCGGGTCAGATAATCCCGCAGGACGAGGGCGCCGTTGTGGAGCGTGTCGTGTGCGCTGTAGAGGAGCGTCACCCTGCCACGCCGGGCCGCCTCCAGGATGGGCTCCCACGCGCTTGAGTTCGCATCGAGTTCCGCCTCGTACCGCTCACGAAACTCCTGCCAGCGCTCGACTCGATGACCGAACCACATCCGCAGGGCTGTGCTGGGAGCGACGTCCTTCAACCAGGCGTCGGCCGCGAGGGCGTCCTTCCTCATCCCGCGCGGCCACAATCGCTCGACCAGGACGCGACGACCATCTGCCGGCGCCGGAGGTTCATAAGTACGCTTGATTTGAATCATCGGAACTCCCCGCTCTCCTGGCCGCTGCACGAACGGTTTCCAGCTGCCGCAAGCGCTGCTCGGGCGCCGCTCCCACCCGCGATGATGGTGCGTCGCTCTCAGTGCCCGGGAGACGATGCCGGGAGCACCGTCCGGAGCTCAGGTGGCAACTGGCTTCGCATGTCCTCGACCTGGCCAGGGCTGATGCTTCTGGCGATCGTCCCTGCGACCGCATCGAGGACGGGAGCGGCCCGTGCCCGATCGATGCCCAGCTTTGCCGCGAGCTCAGCCTCCATGGACTCCCGGGTGACGGATCTGTCGGGTCCGGGCCGCACGGCCTGCAGCGATGAATGCAGGAGTGACGGCAGCTGGGAGATGAAATCCTTCGCCTCGTCCGGTGTCAGCCGGCGGACCAAGGAGACGGCGACGACGTCAAGAGCGGCGCGAGCCTGGTCGGGGCCTTCCAGAGCTGCTTCCGCCTGGACCTGCTTGACCATCCTGGCGAGGGTGGTCTGAGCACGAGAGAGGCTGCGCCGGCGAGACGGAGTCCTCTCACTGTCGGCCGGGCCGCCTTCGGCAATCTGTGCTTGCACGATCGCGGCCAGCTCCTCGAGCGGCGCCGCCTCATCGAGAAGAAGATCGTCGAGTGTCACCATGCCGACGATCTGCCCACCCTCCACCAGCGGAATGCGCCGTACGTTGTGTTCCTGCATCAGCCGTATCGCGTCGGCCCGTTTGTTCTCCGGCCTGAGCGCAACCGGGGAGGGGGTCATCACCTCGGCGATCCTCGTCGCCTTGGCATCGAGCGACTGGCCGAGTGCTCGAACCGCGAGATCGCGATCGGTCACGATGCCGACGAGACGGCCGCGGTCTTGCACGAGGACGGCGCCTATTCGGTTCTCCTCGAGCGCGCGCGCCGCCTCGAGAACGGAGCTGCTCGGGTTCAGGACCACCATCCGAGGGCGGAGATACCAGTAGAGTGGCATGGTCTGATCCTTTCCAGGTGAGGGCTCAGAAGGAGCGCGATGGTCCGCGCTGCTCCCGCGTTCTCCGCGGCTTCATCTGTCGTTTCTGGAGCGCCTTGCGGACGACGCGCTCCGCCTTGGCCAGTGCGCCGTCCATCGCCCCCTGCAAGGAGCTGCCACGCTCCTCGACGAGAACGCTGGGGAGACCCGCCAGCACGATCTTGATCCGGCAGCGTTTGTCGACGCCTCCGCGCGGACCGTTCACATCCTCGACCCGGACGCTGACGCGTTCGATGGACAGCGCGAACTTTCCCAGCTTTCGGCCGAGCTTGCGCCGGACGTAGGCCTCGTCCGCTGCATCGAGCAACGAGTCGACAGAACGAATATGGGCGGGCGTCTCGCCGGGGGATGTTCGGCCCGCCGCCCGGCGCTGCGGCCGAGGGACGCGTCCCGCAAAGGGCGCGCGCTTGCTGCTCTCGGGCAGGCGAACGCGGCCTCGGCCGAATGAAGGTGTGTTGCGCCCGGTGGCCGCGGAGCTGCTTGCCGATCCGGGTTCACGGCCCACTCCGGACGCGTCTGGCGAAGACGGCGCTCTTCTTCTCCGCCCCCGGGTCGACCGGGCCTTGCCCTTCCTGCCGCTCGTTCGCTTGGCCTCGCGCGCGGCCGATGGCGGCAGCCGCATCGACTTGCGTCTGGCCTGGACGGCCGGGCGGCTCGAGCCTCTGCCGAGCTCGTGGAGCACGTCCGTGGCGGTGACGATGCCCACCACGCGGCCGGCGTCCATGATGGGCAAGGACCCGACGAGCCGATCTCGCATCAGGTTGGCTGCCTGCCGGAGCGTCGTTCCTGGTTCGGCGGTGACGACCCTTGCCGACATGAGGTCGCGAACGGCTCGACCTCTGCGCAGGGGTCCGCCCTTGCGACCGCCGAGGTCTCGCTCGGAGACCACCCCGAGCAGCTGCCCTCCATCCTTCACCAGCAGGTGGCGAATGCCTCTTCTCGCCATTCGGTTCCACGCGGCGTCGGCAGCCTCGTCGGGGCTGACGCTGACGACGTCGGTGGTCATGAGCTCCTTCAAGCGCATGCGTCACCTCCTCGAAGCGACAGCCACGGTGTGGCCCGATCGACTTTGACGCGCAAGTCGCGGTCTGCCCGGATGGTCTGGTTCTCGAATCGGCGGACGAAAGCGGCGCGTCTGCTCGGCGAGAATGACGAGCTCGAGCACGAAGCGCAGGCGGTTGATGTGTTCGACGAGGAGCGGGATCGGTGACTCAGGGACGAGCGCAAGGGAGCCAGACGATTCGCTGCGGTCCTGAAGGACGAGCTGTTCGGATGGAAGAGGCGCATGACGAGCCCTGCTTCCGACCCACGGGAACCGTTCGGACGGCCTCGGGCCGGAGTGCGGAGAGGGGTTGGAGGAGTGCCGATGCGAGCACGTGCTCGGGCGGCAAGCGATCCGGAAGTGCGCGCTGCGGCGTCTAGCGCTTCGCCGCAGCGCTCGAGCCAGGGCAGGCCGTGACCCGGCTGGGGACTTCGGCGACAGCCTGCACGCTGGCATCACCGGCGCTGCGACTGAGATGTGGCTCTCGAATCACGTTCCAGCGGCTCCTCTGCTCTCTATACCGGGCTGTTCGTACCCCTGCAAACTCCAGAGGTCTCCGGCCCCTCAGCCGCGAGACTTCCCTCGTCCCCGCGCACCGGGACTCCCTCGCTGTGCGGGTTCAGGCGGCCTCCAGGGGAGACCGGTCTTCCGCTCGATGTACTCGCGGATGAGCCGCCGGACCATCTGCGACGGGGTCACATCCTCTTCGGCGCAGAGCTGCTCGAAGGCCGCCTTCTTGCGGGGGTCGATGAGGACCGTGAGTCGCGCAGTGCGTTCTTCGATTGGCATTGAATGCTCACCAGAGATACGCTGGAGACGCATCTGATGATAATACGATGAGCTTCGGCCAAATGCCATCTCTGGTCCTCCTGCTCGGACTGATCGCTGGCTGGCTGGGCCTGGGTCTGGCCGGGCTCCTCCGGCCGCACTCGGTGGGCTTCGTCGCCCGGGTCATCTTTCCCCTCGGCGCGCTGGTGGCGCTGGCCGTCGGGCTGGTCGGTCTGAGCGCGCTGCTTCCCGGCGCGATCGCTCAGGTCCTGGTGCTTCCGCTCGGACTCCCGGACCTGCCGTTCCACATCCGGCTCGATCCGCTCGCCGCGTTCTTCCTGCTGCTCCTCGGCTCCGCCGGCGTGGGCATCTCCTTCTTCGCCGCGGGCTACTTCCGCTCCGGTCAGGGCACTGCGCCTGGTCTGCTCTGCCTGCAGTACCACGTGTTCCTCGCCAGCATGGCCATGGTGGTGCTGGCCGACGACGCGTACCTGTTCATGGTGGCCTGGGAGACGATGGCGCTCTCCTCGTACTTCCTGGTCACCACGCAGCACCGCATCCCGGAGATCCGCCGAGCGGGGTTCCTCTATCTGCTGATCGCCCACGTGGGGGCCATCGGAATCCTCCTGTCCTTCGGCGTGCTCCAGGGCGGGAGCTGGCGGTTCACGTTCGATGCGATGCGGGGGCAGACGCTGGGTCCGGCCCGGGCCAGCATCGCCTTCCTCCTCGCGCTCGGCGGGTTCGGGGCCAAGGCCGGCCTGGTCCCGATGCACGTCTGGCTTCCAGAGGCGCACCCTGCCGCCCCGTCACCGGTCTCAGCGCTGATGAGCGGGGTGATGCTGAAGACGGCCGTCTACGGGTTTCTCCGGGTGACGCTCGATCTGCTCCACACCGACCAGTGGTGGTGGGGTGGGGTGCCCCTGGCCATCGGGCTGGGCACGGCGCTGTTCGGGGCGGTCTTCGCCGCCGTCCAGACGGACATGAAACGGCTGCTGGCCTACTCGTCCATCGAGAACGTGGGGCTCATCTTCACCGCGCTGGGTCTCGCGCTCTTCTTCCGGAGCTTCGGCCTCCAGCTATTCGCGGCGCTTGCGCTGAGCGCCGCGCTGATCCACGCGCTCAACCACGCCCTCTTCAAGAGTCTGCTGTTCCTGGCAACGGGCTCCGTCCTGCACGCCACGGGTGAGCGCAACCTGGGGAAGCTCGGCGGGCTGATTCGGCGGATGCCGTGGATTGCCGCCACCGCTCTGGTGGGCACGCTGGCCATCGCTGGGCTCCCGCCCCTCAACGGCTTCGTCTCCGAGTGGCTCCTGCTCCAGGCGTTTCTCTCCACCCCGCGGATTCCGAAGGCCTTCGTCAACATGCTCATCCCGCTGGGCGCGGCGGCCCTGGCCCTCACCGTGGCGCTCGCCGGGTACGTGATGGTCAAGTTCTACGGGGTCATCTTTCTCGGGCAGCCCCGCGAGACGGCGCTGGCCAAGGCCCATCGCTCAGGCTGGCTGGAGCGCATCGGGCTCACCTGGCTCGCTCTGGGTTGCGTCGTCCTGGGAGCCTTTCCGCGGCTGCTCCTCGATGCCGCCGCTCCTGTCACCCAGACGCTGGTGGGTGCGACGGTGCATCGAGGTCGTGCGACGTGGGCCATCGCCCCCATCGCCCCGGAGCAGGCGTCGTACAGCGGGCTGCTGTTCCTCGCCGGCATCCTGGGGGTGGTGGGGTTCACCTTCCTCGCGGTCCGTCGCATCTATCACGGGCGCGTGAGGCGGACCGCGGCCTGGGATTGCGGGTACCCGTGGCAGACCCCGCGGATGCAGGACACTGCCGAGGGATTCGGCCAGCCCATCCGCCACATCTTTGGCTCGGCCTTCCGGATCGAGCGCGAGCTGCCCTCGCCGTGGGACAGCGCTCCGCGCTACCGGATCCACATCGAGGATCGCCTCTGGCGCGCCCTCTATGTTCCGCTCGGGCGCGCGGTGCAGCGGCTCGCCGATCTGGTGGCCGTGGTCCAGGGCGGCAGGCTCTCCATCTATCTGCTCTACGCCTTCCTCACGTTGATCGGCTTGCTGGTGTTCGTTCTGTGAATCCGTTCGCCGTCGCACGTCAGGTCGGAGCCGTGCTCCTCGCCATCGCGCTCGCCCCGCTCTTTATGGGGTGGGTGGCGCAGTGTCGGGCCTGGCTCCAGAATCGATCCGCTCCGCCGCTGCTCCTCCCGTTCCGGACGCTCCGGAAGCTCTTCTGGAAGGACGCCGCCCTGGCCGAACACGCCTCGCCGCTCTTCCGCTCCACTCCCTACGTCCTCTTCGGGACGATGGTGCTGGCCGCGGCGATCATCCCCTCGGTGGTGCTCGACCTTCCATTCGTGCTGGTGGCGGACGCCATCGCTCTGGTCGGTCTCTTCGCCACCGCGCGGGTCTTCATCGCCCTCGCGGCGATGGACATCGGCACCGCCTTCGGCACGCTGGGGGCTCGACGGGAGATGATGATCGGCTTCCTCGCCGAGCCGGCATTGCTCATGGTGTTCTTCAACGCCTTCCTCATCTCGGGGAGCACGGCGTTGCCCAGCATTGCTGGCCGGCTCGCCGCTCCACCCTTCATCATCTATCCGAGCCTGGCCTTCGCCGGCGTGGCCTTCGTGATGGTCCTCCTGGCGGAGAATGCGCGCATTCCCATCGACAACCCGGCCACCCACCTCGAGCTCACGATGATCCACGAGGCGATGGTGCTGGAGTACTCGGCCCGCCATCTGGCGCTGGTGGAATGGGCCTCGGCGCTCAAGCTCTTCAACTACGCCTGCATCGGGTTCGCGCTCTTCGTTCCCTGGGGGCTGGCCTCGCAGCACGCGAGCCCCGGGACGCTGGCGCTGGCGGTGGTGGCGCTGTTGCTCAAGCTCGCTCTGGCCGGGGCGGCGCTGGCACTGGTGGAGACGGTCTCCGCCAAGCTTCGCATCTTCCGCGCACCCGAATTCCTGGCGATGGCCTTCCTCCTTGCCGTGCTCGGCCTGCTGGTGCACCTGCTCCTCGGAGCTTGACCCCCGATGCCCACGCCGCCAACTGTCACCGCCCAGCTCCTGAACGGCTTCGCCGCCGGGCTCCTGCTCATTTCCTTCTCCATGCTCTCTCAGCGGCGGACGCGGAGGCTGATCGAGCTGTTTGCCTGGCAGGGAGCGATCCTCTTCGTCTCCACCAGCCTGGTGGCCTACAGCGCGGGGCTCCGGCACCTCTGGTACTCGGCCGCGCTGATCTTGATCCTCAAGGTCGTCCTGCTCCCCTTGATCCTCCTCCGGCTGGTTCAGCGACTCCAGGCGCAGTGGGACACGGAGCCTCTGCTCAACATTCCGACCACCATGCTCCTCGGGGTGGGGCTGGTCATCTTTGCCTTCGGCCTCGCCCAGCCCATCAGCGCGCTGGCCACCACCATCACCCGCAACACCCTGGGCATCGCGCTGGCGATCATCCTTCTGGCCTTCCTGATGATGATCACCCGGCGGAACGCGGTGAGCCAGGTGGTGGGGTTCCTCTCCATGGAGAACGGGCTCTTCTTCGCCGCCACCAGTGCTACCTACGGGATGCCGATGGTGGTCGAGCTGGGGATCGCGCTGGACGTCCTGGTGGGCGTCCTCATCCTGGGAATCTTCTTCTTCCAGATCCGGGAGCAGTTCGACAGCCTCGACCTGCACAATCTCGAATCACTCAAGGAGGATTGAGGTGGAGCTGCTCCTCGTGCTCGGCGTCCCTCTCCTGGGTGCTCTGCTCCTGGCGGTGGTCGGGCACCGCCGCAGCGCGGCGGAAGCGAACGTCCTCGTCAGCCTGGGCACGCTGGTGGCGGCCGCCCTGCTGGTGGCCCGGGTCATGCGCCACGGGACCATGCTGGTCTGGCGCGAGCAGTTCTTCATCGACCCGTTCAACGTGTTTCTGGTGGCCCTGACTGCGTTCGTGGGCTTCACCACTGCGCTCTTCTCCCGACCCTACATGCGGATCGAGGAACACCGAGGCCGGCTGAACGCTCGGCGGCTGCGGCTGTACCACAGCATGTACCAGCTCTTCATGGCTGCGATGCTGCTGGCGCTGTTGACCAACAACCTCGGCCTGCTCTGGGTGGCGATGGAGGCGGCGACCCTGTCCACCGTGCTCCTGGTCTCCCTCTACCGGACCCGGGCCAGCCTCGAGGCGGCGTGGAAGTACTTCATCCTCTGCGGCGTGGGCATTGCCCTGGCGCTCTTCGGCACCATCCTCCTCTACTTCGCGGCCGAGGATCTCCTGGGGAGCGAGGGAATGTCGGCCCTGCTCTGGACACACCTCGACGCCGTCAAGGCGCGCCTCGAGCCACGGGTGATCGGTCTGGCCTTCGTCTTCCTCCTGGTGGGCTACGGGACGAAGGTCGGTCTCGCGCCGTTGCACAGCTGGCTCCCGGATGCCCACGCCGAGGGACCGACGCCGGTATCCGCCGTCCTCTCCGGCCTCCTGCTCAACGTGGCGCTCTACGCCGTCATCCGCTGCAAGGTGCTGGCCGAGGGATCGATCCACGGAGTTCCCGGGCGGATGCTGATGGGCTTCGGGCTGCTTTCGGCGCTGCTCGCCTCCTTCTTTCTCTGGCGGCAGCGGGACATCAAGAGGCTCTTCGCCTACTCCTCCATCGAACACATGGGGATCATCACCTTCGCCTTCGGTATGGGAGGAGTGGTGGCGAACTTCGCCGGCCTCCTGCACATGACGGTGCACTCCCTGACCAAGTCGGCCATCTTCTTCGCCGCGGGGCATGCCTCGCAGACCGCCGGCACGCAGCGGATGGAGGGCATCCGGGGATTGCTCGTCCTCAGCCCGAGCATCGGGTGGGGGCTGATGCTGGGAGCGCTGGCCATCCTCGGGCTTCCCCCCTTCGGTGTCTTCGCCAGCGAGTTCCTCATCCTCACCACCGCGATGCGGGACCACCCCTGGGCCACCCCGGTGCTCCTCGCCGCCCTGGGCGTGGCCTTCGCCGCGATCTTCGGGCGGGTGCAGCCGATGGTCTTCGGCGAGACCCAGAGCAAGCCGCTGCCCCACTCGCCAGCGCTGCTGCCGGTCTTTGCCCACCTCCTGATGGTGTTGCTCCTCGGCGTCTACATCCCGCCCGCGCTGGCCGAGTGGTACCGCCTCGCAGCGAGGTTGATCGGCTGAGCCATGTCCCCGTCGACCTCACCGGTGAAGGCGCTTTCACTGCCGGCCAATGTTCGAGCGCGGCGGCTGCTCGCCCCGGAGCAGGACCAATGGACCGGCATGGCGGAGTCGATGAAGGCCGGAGGAGCGTGGCTCCTGGCCCTGTGGGCCACCGATGATCGCGACCACGACCGGCGTTTTCGGCTCCATGCCGCGTACCTGCTTCCGAGCGAGCTGGTGGTGGTGGAGCACGCGCTGCCAGAAGGGACCATCACCTATCCCGGTCTCGACGCTCTCTTTCCGGTGGCGGATCGGTTGCAGCGTGGTGTGGCCGACCTTCTGGGTCTGCGGGCCGAAGGAGGGGACGAGCGGGGCTGGCTGCGCCATGGCGGCTGGCCGGAGGCGTTCTTCCCCCTGAGGCGGGACAGCCCCGCGACGGCGCGGTTTCCGGTGGTCTCGGTCGCGTACCCGTTCATCGCCGTGGCCGGAGACGGGGTGCACGAGATTCCCGTCGGTCCGGTACATGCCGGAACCATCGAACCGGGGAACTTCCGCTTCTCGGTCGTGGGAGAGAAGGTTCTCCGGCTGGAGGAGCGGCTCGGGTACACGCACAAGGGCGTGGCCAGACGCTTCGAGCAGCTCGCGCAGCGGGAAGGACAGCGGCTCGCGGCGCGAGTGTCCGGGGACTCGGCAGTCGCCTTCTCCTGGGCATACTGCGCGGCGCTGGAGGGTCTGACCGGCATCACCGTTCCCGACCGTGCCTCCGCGCTGCGGGCCCTGGTCCTGGAGCGAGAGCGCATCGCCAACCACCTGGGAGACCTGGGTGCCCTGGGGAACGACGCGGGCTTTGCCTTCGGGCTGACCCACTTCTCCCGGTTGAAGGAGGACCTCCTCCGTGCGAACGAACAGGTGCTGGGCGCCCGCTACCCGTTCGACTTCGTGGTGCCCGGAGGTGTCGCCCGGGACCTGTCCGGCGAGGCGCCGCGGGCGCTGAGAGTCCAGGTGGACACGCTGGAGCACGCCGTCGTCGAGCTCCGGCGCATCTACGACGAGCACTCCGGGCTCCAGGACCGGTTCCGCGAAGCGGGGCGGCTCGATCACGAGCTGGCCAGCACGCTTGGCGCTCTGGGCCTACCCGCGCGTGCCTCGGGCATCGGTCGTGATCTCCGCGTGGACCAGCCATGGCCTCCGTACGATCGCCTCGCGACGAGGCTCGCGACGAGGACCGAGGGAGACGTCGCCGCGCGCGTCCAGATCCGCTTCGACGAGGTCCTGGAGTCGATTCGCCTGTGCCGGCTGCTGCTGGACCGGCTGGCCGAAGGAAGGATCACCGTGGAGGTTCCCGACGCCGAGCCGGACCGTCTGGGGCTGGGACTCATCGAGGGCTGGCGGGGACCGGTGCTGGTCGCCCTGCACACCGGGCCCGGTGGGACGATCCGCCGCTGCCATTCGCACGATCCCTCGTGGCAGAACTGGCCGCTGCTGGAGTTCGCCATCCTGGGCAACATCGTTCCGGACTTTCCGCTCATCAACAAGTCGTTCAACCTGTCCTACAGCGGGCAGGACGGGTGAGGTGACCGATGCTCGACGTGCTGCAGCGAATCAGGCGAACGGGCATCGTGAGCGAGCCTCTGCCCTCGGCAGAGGTGGTCGAGCGGGAGCGGGAGCAACTGCAGGCCTCCCTGCTCGCAGTGCTCGGCCGAGCGCTCTGCATCCGGCACGTGGATGCCGGCTCGTGCAACGGATGCGAGCTGGAGATCCAGGCCCTCAACAACCCGTACTACAACCTCGAAGGTGCGGGGATCCGCTTCGTGGCCAGCCCACGCCATGCGGACGTTCTCCTGGTCACCGGACCCGTCTCGGTGAACATGGAGGAGGCGTTGCTCCGGACCTACGGCGCGACACCCGATCCGAAGCTCGTTGTCGCCGTCGGCGACTGCGGCACGTGCGGAGGGATCTTCGGGGAGAGCTATGCGAGTCGCGGGAGCGTGAGCAAGGTGATTCCCGTGGACATCACGGTTCCTGGCTGCCCGCCCAGCCCGCTGGCGATTCTCAAGGGGATCCTCGGGGCCACGAGCCGGCCGGCCAGGTGAGCGCAGCGGCTTCTTCTCCTGGCACCGTGGAGAGTCCGGACGGGACGACTTCCCGGGCAAAGCGGCTCGAGCCTGCTCAGGACCGGTCGCGACGGGTGCTCGGATCGGCGCCGGTACCTTCGGATCCTGGCCTGCGCGCCACCGGAAGATGCCAGCCGCGTTTCATCGCGAAGACGCGGAGGCCGAAGCAAAGTCCCGCTCCGACGAGCGTCACGGGGGCCGAGGGCAGGCCCAGGATGTGTCCGGTCACCACGACGGCTGCACCGAGCAGGGCCGCCACGGCGTACAGCTCGGCCCGCAGCACGGTCGGCGTTTCGGCCAGGAGGATGTCGCGCGCCATGCCGCCACCGATCCCGGTCAACATCCCCAGCAGGGTGGCCGTGAACGGGTTCAGCCCATGAACCAGCGCCTTGTGTGCGCCGGAGACGGCGAAGAGCGCCAGTCCGCCCGCGTCGAACCACAGGACCGGGCTCCAGCGGCGCATGATCCCGGCCGGGAAGCAGAAGGTGAGGAGTCCGGCAGCGATCGACACCGCGACGTAGTGCCAGTCGGCGATGGCCCCGGGTGGGACGGCTCCGATCAGCAGGTCCCGGCTGATTCCCCCGGTGTTCGCCGCGGCGAAGGACAGCGCCAGGACACCGAAGAGATCGAGCCGGTTCTTCACCCCTGCCGCCGCTCCGCTCAGCGCGAAGACGAAGGTGCCGGCGAGGTCGAGCAGGTACGGAAGCGAGGACCTCATGACCCGGGCGAGCCACGGCGCGCCCCACCCGACAGCCACGCCCCCGTCGCGACCACCAGCGCCTCGACCCCGGTTCGCAGGGTGGGGTGGAGGACCGGCGCGAAGCGCGGGCTGTGGTTCACCGGGAGCTCGTTGAGGCGGTTGGCCTTCTTTGCCTTCGCATACACGTCGGGATCGGTGCCGCCGACGAACCAGAACACCGAGGGCGATCGCCACTCGGATCCGAACGAGCCGAAGTCCTCACTCGCCGGCGCGGGTCCGGTTTCCCGCACTCGCTCGGTGCCGAAGTATCCGCGAAATGCGTCGACCACTCTCCGGCTCGCCTCTGCCTCGTTCACGTTGAGCGGGTAGCGGTCCAGGGTCGTGATCTCGGGTTCGCGCGGCGCCCCGGAGGCCGCGGCCTCCGCCTTGACGATGCGCTCGATCGCCGCCAGGACGTGCTCGCGCACGCCGGGATCGAAGGTCCGCACGTTCAGCTTGATCACGGCCTCGTCGGGAATGACGTTCTCCTTGGTGCCGGCCTGCAGCGCGCCCACGGTGACCACTGCGGCGTCGGACGCAGCGATCTCCCGCGAGACGATGGTCTGCAGGCGGAGCACTGTCGACGCCGCCATGACCACGGGGTCGATGCTGGCCTGCGGCATCGATCCGTGAGCGCCACGCCCGAACAGCCGGATCTGCAGGCTGTCCGCCGCCGAGGTGATGGCACCCGCCCGTCCGGCCACGGTGCCCGCAGGGCCCACCATCACGTGCTGGCCGAGGATCACCTCGGGCCGGGGAAAGCGCTCGAACAGTCCGTCGTCGATCATCGCCCTTGCGCCTTGCGCCGTCTCCTCGCCGGGCTGGAAGACCGCCATCAAGGTCCCGCGCCACGTCGCCCTGGCCGCTGCCAGTAGCCCGGTGGCGCCCACCAGCCAGGTGAGGTGAATGTCGTGCCCGCACATGTGCGAGACGGGCACTGTCTTGCCTTCCCCATCCTGCGCCGTGACCTTGCTGGCATAAGGAAGCCCCGTCGCTTCCTCGACAGGCAGCGCGTCCATGTCGGCGCGCAGCATGACCGTCGGCCCGTCTCCGTTCCGGAGCAGACCGACCACTCCGGTCTTGCCGACCCCGGTCGTCACCTCGTACCCCGCCGCGCGAAGCCGGTCCGCGGCGAGCGCCGAGGTGCGCTCTTCCTCCATCGAGAGCTCTGGATGAGAGTGGACGTCCTTATAGAGCGACTCCAGATCCGGCAGGACGCTGTCGAGCTTGGAGAGAGCCGGGTGGGAAGATGCAACCTGCGGAACGTCCATGGGTCCATCCTAGAGTCTTGCGAGACTCGAACGCTCGAGATTGAAGCCTTCGGTGCTGCGCCCCCGATGAATGTGGTTCACAGACGGACGCGGCGGAGGAGTTGAGCGTTGATCGCAACGATGATCGTGCTCAGCGACATCATCACCGCGCCCATCGCCACGGGGAGCACGATACCCCAAGGCGCCAGGACGCCGGCCGCGAGCGGAATGGCGACGATGTTGTAGCCGGCGGCCCACCAGAGGTTCTGGACCATCTTGCGATACGTCGCCTTGCTGAGGGTGATGATCCGCGGCACGTCTCGCGGGTCGCTTCGCACCAGGACGACGTCACCCGCCTCGACGGCCACATCGGTGCCCGCGCCAATGGCGATGCCGACGTCTGCCGTCACCAGCGCCGGCGCGTCGTTCACGCCGTCGCCGACCATGGCCACGCGTTTGCCTCGTTGCTGCACCTCCTTGACCTTCGAGGCCTTCTGGTCCGGTAGTACTTCGGCGAAGACGGTGTCGATCCCGAGGTCGGCCGCAACGGCGTTTGCGACGGCGCGAGCATCGCCCGTCATCATGATGACCTCGATGCTCTGATCGTGCAGGCGTCGCACGGCCTCAGGTGATTCCTCCCGGACGGCATCGGCGACCGCGAACACGGCGATTGGCGTGGTGCCTTCGATCATCGTGATCGCCGTCTGGCCGCGGGCAGCAGCGCGGTCGATGGCAGCCTGGAGCGCCGGAGCGGTACGAGCGCCCAGCTCGCGGACCAGCACCGGACCACCGAGCACGAGCTCTCTTCCGCCGACGACTGCACGCACACCACGTCCTGGAATTGCCTGAAAGTGGTCGGCGCTGGGGAGGGATAGCCCGCGCTCCTCGGCGCTCTTGACGATGCCCTGAGCAATGGTGTGCTCCGAGTCGTGCTCGACCGCCGCAGCCAGCCTCAGGGCCTCGTCTGCCGTCAGGCCCTCTGCGGGCGTGATCTCCACGACGCGAAACTCTCCACGAGTGAGCGTGCCCGTCTTGTCGAAGAACACGGCGGTCACGTTCCGTGCTTCCTCGAGCCCCCGTCGATCGCGGATCAGGAGCCCACTGCGAGCGCCCAAGGTCGTGGAGATCGCGACAACCAGCGGGATGGCCAGACCCAGAGCGTGGGGGCAGGCGATCACCAGCACGGTGACGACGCGCTCGATCACGAATGACCCGTCCTTGCCCGCCAGAGCCCAGCCTACCAGCGTCAAGACCGCCGCCACGATCGCGACGATGGTGAGAAGGAAGGCAGCGCGGTCGGCGAGCGTCTGCGCGCGCGAGCGCGAGCTCTGGGCCTGTGCCACCAGGCGCATGATGCCGGCGAGCGCAGTCTTCTCGCCCGTGCCGGTGACCTCGACGCGAAGAGAGCCGGAGCCATTCACGGTCCCGGCGATCACCTTTCCCTCCGGCGCCTTCCGGACCGGTCGTGACTCGCCGGTGATCATCGACTCGTTCACCTCGCTCGAGCCCTCACGCACGACGCCGTCCGCGGGGATGCCCGCTCCCGGGCGCACGAGCACGACATCTCCCTGCCGGAGATCCGAGACCAGGACTGTCTCCGTCCGTTCCCCGACGATTCGTTCGGCGCTGTCGGGAAGCAGCTTGGCGAGCTCTTTCAGTGCGCCCTGAGCCTGAGAGATCGAACGCATCTCGATCCAGTGGCCGAGCACCATGATGGTGATCAGGGTCGCCAGCTCCCACCAGAGATCCGAGCCAGGGAAGCCGAGCGTGACCGCGAGACTGAAGACGAACGCGACGCTGATCGCCAGAGCGATGAGGGTCATCATTCCCGGCCGGCGCCTGGCCAGCTCACCGAGGGCGCCCTGGATGAACACCCAGCCGCCATAGGCGAACACCAGGATGCCGAAGATCGCCGGGACCCAGCGCGATGCCACGGGACCGCCAGGCGCCGCGTAGCGGAACCAGTGCTGGATCATCGGCGCCCAGATGAGCGTGGGGATCGACAGAACTAGCGTGCCCCAGAACTTCTGGCGGAACATCTCGACGGAATGGCCCGCGTGCCTGTCGTGACCTTCTGCACCGTGGTGAAGGTGATGCCGCCCGTCCGCTCGGTGAGCGCCGGCCGGCGAAGCGGCGAGCGTGTCGGGGGCTCCGCCGCGGGTCTTCGCAGGCGCGTGGTGCGCCGAGCCCGGATCGGCATCACCATCCGAGCGGTCATTGGTTGGCATCGTCCGACACCTCGGAGCTGGCGGCTCCCGTGTACGCAATGCGAACGGGCATGGCGCTCAGGCGGTCGGCCAGCCTCGCTTCTGACCGGATCGGCCACCAATCGTAAAGAAACACCTCCAGGGGCCGCCACATCGCGACCCAGCCTCCAATGACGAGGCTTTCTCGCAGCAGCTCGCCGATTCTCCTTTCGCGCAGCACACTTGCGATGAGGTCACCCAGCAAGAGCGATCCCGCAAGGAATCCGACACCGATCAGAAGGCTGGTGCGCCCCACCCGGAACAGTTGACGCAATTTCCGCCTCGATGCCTCGGCGCGCTGGCCGAAGAACTCGCGAATGGCCGCCCGCAGGATCGCGGGCTCGTCGGCGATGCCCGCCCGCCGATCGAGATGAACGAGGAGCGCCAGCCTCGCATCCCTCGGCACCTCTCTCGCCCATCCCACGATGAACTCTTCGGCATTCGGGTCCAGGTCCTTCTCCCGGAAGGGAGACGGATCGATCGCATTGAAGAGCTGTCTGAGCTCGGCGACGTGGATCTCGATGACGACGCAATTGGAAGGGAACGGATCACCGCGAGAGACGCCACCCTGGAGTGGTGACCCTCGGGGGCGCGGCCGCCGGTTCCGCTCCAGCGCATCGTCATCGTAGGGATTTGGAACGCTGGACGGAGGGTCACTCGCCGGGAATGACGCCTCGATCGTCTCGTCGAGGGCCGCTTCACGGACCTGACGCTCCTTCTCTGGGGTCTGGTGCCGAGTCAAGTGCGAGTTTCGAAGTCGGGGTCTGGCGGGAAGGCGGGTGCGATGATTCCGGCACGTACACTCTCGTCAGCCGCGCGGGGTTCCGCAAGGAACCATTCCTGGGGGCAGCCCCGCCGGAGGGCTCCAGCCTCGCGACGCAGCGCGCGGTCATGGCCTTGGCCAGGCGTGGTCGGCATCGAGAGGGGGTCTCTCAGCTTTGCACGACCGCCCCCTGCCAGGAGGGACACCGGGAGGTCTGATTCTTCTCGCTGGACGTACTCCGACGTTGGCTTTTCGATCGGGTTCCGTATGGTGCCGCGATGCCGTTGCTCGCGCTGCTGATTCTCCCGTTGGTTTCGGCTGGGGTCGCCGCGTTCCTGCCGACGGCCTGGCGCACGCGTGTGGCGGCGTTCGCGGGCATCTCGACGCTGGTCGGGCTCTTCGGCCTTGCGAGCTACTTTCCCAGGGTGGGCCACGGCGGGTCCGTGGTCCAGCGCATTCCCTGGGTTCCCGAGCTGGGCCTCGGGCTGGTGCTGCGGGTCGACGGCCTCTCCTGGATATTCGGCGTGCTGGTCCTGAGCCTCGGTGCGCTGATCATCCTCTACGCCAGATACTACCTGTCGCCGACGGACCCGGTGTCGCGGTTCTACGCGTTCCTGCTCGCCTTCATCGCCTCGATGCTCGGGGTGATCCTGTCAGGGA
>Ga0070661_100000554_pt1 | contig 28703 bp, 33 predicted proteins | sample KBSC43metaG_FD_64663 | JGI IMG/M metagenome (GOLD analysis project Ga0070661, IMG submission 64663) | Corn rhizosphere microbial communities from Kellogg Biological Station, Michigan, USA - KBS C4-3 metaG | ecosystem: Host-associated > Plants > Roots > Rhizosphere > Soil ... | reverse complement strand
CGCCAGACAGGAGCCTTTTCCTTTTTAAGGAATAGCCCTCGCCAGATTCTCAGTAACATAGACAACACGCCCACCCCTTCTAAGATTCAATTGCGAGGTACTCCCCCATGCGAGATTTACTAGAACTTCTTCGCTCCGACGAAGTCCAGGATATCGGTTATGTTTTCGGTGATTCTTGTGCTCGTAGTCGGCACCATCAGGCTAGTCGGGTCGAACGCCAACAACGTCTTTTCCCAAGTCAGCGGCTCCTAAACCAGTAACGCTGGACAGTCTGTTGGTGTATAGTCTCGCGCAACGCCGAAGTAGCAACCCGGCCCGCATGTACCCCTGAATGACCCGCGCGGCCGGGCGTCGACTGGGTGTGCGAGATACTCAGCTCCCCCGCTATGAGCATGAGCAAAAAACAAGAATTTCTGATCTGGTGTCTTGTGGTGGCGGGGATTGCGGCTTACTCCATTGTGCTGTATTCGATTATGGCTCGCTAAGTTTTGCCGCGCCCGAGCGTTCAATGGTGCAATAGCGACTGTCAATAAACCCAGTAGGCAACCCGGTCGGTGGAGTGTTAGTGTGCGCTGCACGGAAGTACCCTAGGCAGAGCAAGGGGAGCTAGTCCAACGGCTGCTCCCCTTTTGTTTTTCTAGTTCACCCTGGGGCTGAAAGTGAAAGCCGCAAGCGCGGTAGGCTTCGTTAAGCAGCTCCTGAAAACTGCTGACGGGTTGATGCCGCGACACCCTTGGGAGAGCCGACAGCGTTGAATTCTACAAGCTCCCTTTTGTGTTCCTCGCACACCACCATTTCCAGCCGGTCGTCGTATTCTCCCGGTCGGCCGCACTCGTAACCTTCTGTGGCAATGTCGTTCAACGGGATGAAAACTTCGCACGTCATTAGCACCGCTAGCATAGTCGAAACCTCTGACGCCTTCCAATTGCGGAGGTGACCGCTCCGCCGGCGATTAACCAATCTAGAGACGCGACGGCGATAGCCTTCACCAACTTCTCCCTCAGAGCACTAATGACCAAGGGTCAACTGGTGTAATGGCGATGTTACGCCAACAATCTTTTGATCCTGCTCACATTGGTTCGGAACTAGCGGATTCACCTATCGTTACTGTCGCGTCCGGCTGAAGCCGACACGGCCGGATCCACTTTCACCAAACGACCGTGCAGGACAAAGGCACGTTGGCTGGGCGCGAAACGCGGAGCGACCAAGCCGTCGTTAATCTCGCGAGTGACCGCGAATCGATTGAACTGTGTCGCTGGAATGAACAGACGTTCGTTATCGTCGAAACCGTCGGAAGCGGTATCCGTATCACCTTCAATGGCCGAGACGATGCCATCTCCATTCTGGTCGACTCTGGCGACCTCTGCGGCGTAGGCGTCAAAGAGGCGCTTTTCCAAGCTCGTTGTGGTCGGCTCGAAGGAAGCGGGGCGCTCGTACACATCCAGGAAGATTTCCCTAGCCAGACCGCTGGGTATATTGCGGTATCGAAACTCTCGCTGTGCGTCGGCCGCCTCGCCTCCTTCTTCGTCCGCCTCAAACTTGTCAGGGTCACGAGGCAGATTGGGGTTGTCACCAACCGCAGTGGGACTCTTCGTAATGCCACTCGGACCCGAGCCGGGGACGATCGACTGCAGCTTGCCGATCTCGCCATCTTCGAAGGCGTCCGGCGGTTGATTGAACTCATCAGGGAAGCCGCCTGTGAACGGGAGTTCGTACAACGGGTGAATCCAGTTTGTTCCTTGATAATTGAATTCCCAGTAGGCATGGGCGTCGCTTTGCTGCAGCGAGTTCCAAGTTCCCATGCTTAGGTAGAGAGAAACCAGGTTTGTCTGGACGTCAGGAAAATGGTCCGAGGCACGGGGGAAATGAGGATCGTTGCCATCCGTTGTGAACAGGGTGCCGGGGACATTGTGTCCGGTCCCTTGCATCTTGAGCTTGGCGGCGTCTGCCGGAAGAATGGTGCCGAATTGCGCATGTCCGTCCACCCGAGGCTTGCCGTTCACGGGAGCAACCCTGAGGTCGTGAATCATCCAGCCCTCATACCACCCGCTTTCGTTGTTGATGACGAACAAACTAGACACGTCCGTGAAGATGTCAATGAACGCTTCAGGATCGTTGGGATCAGTCGGTAGGCCCGGTTTCGGTTCCAAAACGACGCGCACCGCACCGATTGCTGGCAACCCGCAGTTAGCTCCGGTGGCAGTCAATTGCGCCAGATCGTTGACTCCCGGAATCTGTTTTGTGAAAACGTTGGGCTCGAAGCCGGTGGTATCGAGTAAATAGTATTGAAACAGCTGGCTGGGTTTATTCGCTTCGGCAAACGCCTGCTGAGGTAGTTGGGTGTGCGGACGGTCTGCCATCTGCACAAGGCGATCTCTCAATGGTTGCGGCAAATTCGTGACGTCTCCGCGATTCGCGACGGTCTGACGATCCGCAAACGGATGTGGATTCGGATGGCAGGGGGCTGGTGGTTGTTCTGCAAGGCTGAGTCCAGACAAAAGGGCTACGAAAACCAAAGCAGTGCAGAGCCGCAGGGCGGTGCGAGGTTCACAGACGCAGGGTGATGTCATGGCTCGATCTCCTTATGTGTCGACAGTAGGTCTAGTGCGGGGGCGAGCGATTCCGATCTTCACGTCCGAGAGTAGGCGAAGTTCGTCGAGGAGATGTCGCCGCCACGTCTGTGGTGTGTAATCTATTTGTCAAAGAACCGTTCGGTGATGGGTGCAATGGCGAATTTCTCGCCAACTATTAACGGGGATCGATCCTGATTTGCTATGGAACATCCTGAGGCAGCGGCGATCTTGCTTCCAATCGCAGCTTTCCAGGCGGTGGTAAACCTGCGTGGAGATCCCGGAAAAGCGACCTCCACGCTATTGAATGCCCGTTTCCTATGCTGACGTCGTAAGGAAGCAGGACGCTACGAGCATCTCACTGAATCCGCTTCAGTGGTCCGTTAGCATCCGCAAAGTTGCTAGTGTTCAGTACTTGAATACCGGCTTCATGATCGCCATCGAATGGCGTCACTGTGTCCGGACACCCGGCATTGACCGCATCCCCTGGGTCGGCGAACCACAGCCCGAGGTGGGATGTCTGGACGGCGGTGGGACCAGGGTTCAGGATGAAGGTTTCATCACTGAAGATCCCAGTCACGTCGACGACTCCGTTGCCACGAGCATCGGTTGTTACGTCTCCTTGATACCACGCAGGGACGAAGGGAGCGTTTGGTGTGGTAATTACAAACAAGGTGAAGTCGGTGTTTGCCGGAAGGGCGAACACTTCAACGTGCATGTTCTGGACCGGTCCCAGATCACTGATTGTGACGCGTCCACGCGCTGTGGCCCTGAGGCACGAGACTGCTCCTGCAGACTTGACCAGGTTGAAGACAGTACTGTCGTTTACTCCCGCTTTCGCCAGGGGGACTATTCCCACCAACCCGATGGCGACCGTTAAGGCGATACTTGCCGAACGTATGGTTCTCTTCATCGGAGTACTCCTTTAATTGTGGGACGTTCTGATGAGGTTCTAGCTGATTCTCCAAAATCGGAGACTCAGCGGAGTGGACCGCGAATGGTCAAGGTCCGCGACACCTGTGTGAGTTGACTGGTTATTACATAAACAGACGGGCCGCTGGAGTGGCGTGCCGAACATTCTTGGGCGAATCGGTCAACAAGTCAAATGAAAAAGTACTTTAGAAGAACGCTCTTGCTTCCGAGATCTCCGCAAGCCGAGGGAGTTGCGGCGAGACGAGAAATGCGATTACACCAACTCACTTGAAAAGAGTAGCCAGTCGCGAGTACTTGGTGTAATGGCGATGTTTCAACAACGACGATTCCCGTCATAGAATGGAGATCCGCAAACTCTGAACAGGAATAATGCGCAAACGCTCAACAATTCTGATCGGGACATTTTCCTTGTTGGTACTTTATTTCTTGCTTGCTTTGTTCGTGTCCGGCGTTGGCGAACCGATATTCTGGGTCATTGGCGATAAGTTGGATTGGGAAAGCAAGCGCCTTGCCGGGTGGAACGCTAAGGATTGCGGACGAGTCGCCAACAAAGGCAATGCAGGGAAGGCGTCCAGATTGCGCATTGGGAGCGTTCCAAGAACACAAGCCGTTCCGGGTTTGGTACGAAACTCATAGTGTCGACGAAACCTCAGCGTTTGCCATTGTGGGCTCTCCTGACGGCCACCTCCACCATCTTGGATTCTTGGGCGGCAGCCCCGATGGAGCTGTAAACCTTCTGCATCAGAATGTGCGCATCTGGCGTTGCCGCGAGCCGATCGGCTTCCACGATGAGAGGGACTTGGGCGTAGACCGAGGCATGATCCCTTGTCGCTAAGGTGGCATTGAGTCATGGTAATTGGCGAAAACAGGCGATTACACCAACTACTCGGAAGGGGCAACCCGGTCAGGGCTAGTTGGTGAAATGCGATATTTCAACACATGACACGGCTGTTCGCTTAGCTCGAGTGGGTAATGGGCTTCCCCGTTCGAAGGGTGGGCGCGCGCCTACCCCAAGAGAGGCGGGCCGAGCAGTTTCATCCCATGCGCTTCATACCGCTGTGGATCGTTAAGCTTGGCACCAGGCTTGCTGGTCTCTTCGAAGTAGCTCTCGATCTTTGCCGCAGGCGAAAAGGCGATAATCATCCGTCCCGGCTGTTCACCAATGTAAGCCCAGACGTGCGGCACGTTGCGCGGAGCCAACACGGAGTCCCCAGGCTTCAACCGCAGCTTTTGTTCGCCGATCTCCATCACCACGTCGCCACCTTCGATCAGATAGAACCACTCCTCCTGCTCGAAGTGTACGTGGCGAGGCGGCCCGCCACGACTCATGTTCATGTTTTCCATCACAAACATGCCGCCGTTTGTCTCGCGGGTGAGGACTTTGAAGTCTAGATGGCTGCCAGCGCGTACCGCCTTGTGCGGCTGTCCGGTGCGGTCAGCGCCTGCCTGGACAACCTGAACGGCTTGTGTTCCGTCTTCTGCAGTCGCAAGCCAAGAAGCAAAAGGAAGCGCGGTCACTGCCCTCAGCAGTGAGCGACGGTTGAGTGAGAGCATAGATGGCTCCTTCGCGAAGACCTTTACGGGTGAAATGAACACCCAAAATTCAGTGAAAATTGCACGCCGGAGTGGTTCGGAAGTCAATGGAGAAGACGAAGCTTTTTTTGGCCTCGAACCCCACAGGCTTGCCCGATGCTTTGGAGCGGCGAGTAGCAACTGCTTCACGGTAGGCTCGCCCAGCCCTAGTTTCCAAGTTGCCGGCGATACACTCGGAAACTTCAGCGGTCGACGGAGCTAGTGGCCGCAAGTTAAAATGCGCCAACTGAATCTCAATGAGGCGTTCACGGTGAGCAGAAAGGCTTCACGGCGGAGCTTCTTAAAGGAATCGGCCTCCTTGGGCGTCGCTTACTATGTCGGCTCGTCAAAGTTTTCAAGCTCGTCTACGCCATCAGTCATCGTTGTAGGGGCGGGGGCATTTGGAGGTTGGACGGCGCTCCATCACGTGCAGAGAGGTGCAAAGGTCACATTGCTGGACGCATGGGGACCGGGAAATTCCCGTGCCAGTTCAGGTGGAGAAACTCGTACGATCCGGGCGACCTACGGTCCTGCTCACGCTTTGTACGTGAAGATGGTGTCGCGATCGTTGCAACTCTGGCTAGAGTACGAGCGACAGTGGAATCTGAAGCTTTTCTTTCGAAGTGGCGCACTCCGCATGGCTGGAACGGATGATTCCTACGAGAATGCTGCGTTGCCCGTCCTGAAGGATGCTGGCATTCGATTTGAAAAACTCTCCCGTATGGACTGCGCCAAGCGTTGGCCGCAGATGAATTTTGATGGTGTGTCTTGGAGTGTTTACGAGCCGGACTCAGGCTTTCTTGCTGCGCGACGTGCCCGCGAGGCGGTCTTCGACGCATTCCTCAGGTCAGGTGGCCAATATCAGCAAGCGCAGGCCATTCCCGGGCGAGTCACTGCAAATCAAATGGAGGGCGTCTCGGTGAACGGGGGCAATGTCCTCAAGGCTGACATTTATGTATTTGCACCTGGACCATGGCTCGGCAGAGTTTTCTCATTCCTGGAATCGAGCATTACTCCAACACGTCAAGAGGTCTTCTTCTTCGGAACGCCTGCTGGTGACGTGCGCTTCACTGAAGAGCACTTGCCAACCTGGATTGATGGAGGCAAACATCCGTTTTTCGGGGTACCCGGAAACCATTGGCGGGGCTTCAAGATTGCTGACGATACCCGGGGATCTGTGATCGATCCGTCGACATTGGAGCGTAAGATTTCGGAAGAAAAACTGTCCGCGGCGCGTGAGTATTTGCGCATGCGCTTTCCCGCGATGACGGATGCTCCCCTGCTTGAAAGTCGCGTTTGCCAGTATGAAAACTCGACTGATCACAACTTTATTCTGGATCGCCACCCGGAAGCGGAAAACGCCTGGATCGTCGGCGGAGGGTCAGGTCATGGCTTCAAACATGGGCCGGTGATGGGTGAAATGGTCGCCAGTGCTGTTCTAAATACGAAGACTCCGCCGTCAGAGATGGCTCTCGGCCGACTTGTGCAAAAATGACTTTCAGCGTGTCCCTATGACGGGCAATCCGGAACCAGTCTCAGTCCACTGTCGAAAACAGGCGTTTGCACCAACTACTGGAAAACGGGCCTTCCGGGACAAAGCAGTTGGTGAAATGGCAATTTTTCGCCAGTTTGAAGTTGGCAAGCCGGCATACCGATTCATCCGCGACGTGCCCTGTCAGGGTATGCAGTCTTTCGGTTTAGCACAGCTAATTTTTACCTCCACCTGCGCAATTGCTTCGGGGTCTGAAACCGATCTCGCGGTGATGATAATCGAATGCAGTGAGCTCAGAATTGTCGATGGTGCGGAATAGGTCGTCGGCTTTCCGCTCAGCGTTGTCTTCGGAGACAGGCTTCCACACGGGAACAAATGGCAGTACTCAAGTGCTTGAGTATCCCACGTTACACCTGCGTTGAAAGGGTCGTTTGCAACAGTAGCTGTGAGCTCGGTGCTCGCGCCCGTCTCGACCGACGGTGCCGCTGGTGAGATACTCACTGCGATCGTTCCAGCAGCAAACACTGTCAGCGCCGCACTGGCTGACTTGCTCGCGTCGGCAACTGCCGTCGCTTTTAACGTTAGGTCTGGCGGAACGGGCTCGGTGCTAGGCGCTGTGTAAGAAACGCTCGTCGCACTCGCAGAACTAAGCACCCCGCAGGCTGCACCGGTGCACCTTGTCCCCGACAGTTCCCAGGTCACCCCCGCGCCCGAAGAATCGTTTCGCACGGTTGCGACGAAGGTTCGGGTTTGTCCAGTCGGGACAGGCAAGGAAGATGGTGATATTGATACCGAGATGGGCATGGGTGTCGGTGTAGGCGTACCGCTGGTCATCTCGCCTCCACCGCACGCCGTAATGACTACCGACAACAACAGTAGACAGCTGACTGCGGCAATTCTCCGCATAGACGTACCTCCCGGATGGCTTGGAATCAACCAAAGAGGTCGTGGCGGCCCGACATTATACGCTATTCAACAGCACATGCAAGTGTGGCTCGGTAGTTACGAAAAACGCAACGGAAAGATTACGCTTGCTGCTCCATGGCTCATTTTTTTAGAAAACAGGCGATTACAACAACTACTCGGAAACGGTCCTTCCGGGGCAAAGTAGTTGGTGAAATGGCGATTTTAAAGCAACTGAGAATTGGCCACTCGAACGTGATTAAGCAAGATTTAGCCCGGGCTTATGAGGTTCCACGCCGCGTCGCGTGTTCGCTTATCCCAACGACATGCGGGGCATTCTTTCACACACTCTCCATTGCGGTTCAGTTCATGCTCATATGGTGCAAGCGGCGGCTGCATTTCCGATGAAGGTGGGTCTATTTTCGGATCGGCCATCGTTGCCTCCAGAGCAGGTGAGTGATGGCGGGGCCGTGTTCTGTCTGATACGCACGTCCCGTCCGGCTTTGTTTTTTAAAGGAGGAAGGGCTGATTTCCGGACGACATTATGCCCAGCGCTGGACATAGTCAAGACAATTGTTTCTTACGCACTGGCACTTTTGGCCTATGCGCTGGCACTTTTTAGTCATTTTCAATGAGTGTAATTGGGGCGGATTTCACCAACTATGGGAAACGGGCATCCGGCAAAGTAGTTGGTGAAATTGGCGATGTTTCGCCATCAACCCGACGCGACAAGACTCAACAACATGCCTGGGGTGATGGACGCGATCAGCAGATGCCAGAGTTGAGGCGGGAAGGTCTCAGGCAATTCGCCGGGTGCTTTCCTTAGAATGCTCCCGCAGGATTCCTTCGATATACACCTGTAATTCACCTGCCATGTTCTTTTTGGCATCTTCGAAACTACTGCCACGGACCGTGAATGATAGACTCTTGCATACCCCTTTCCAGCCATCATCTTCCGACCAGAAATCGCAATCAATCGGTACGCTTACGGTCACCTCTAGGTTCACTGCTTGAGAAGTCATAATTGCTCCATTCGACTGTGGGCTACTCGTTAACGCTCAGAGTATTTCTCCTGCAACCCAGTAGTACCCCACTCTACGCTGCTTTGGTGGTCGATTTGGGCTGTTTCCTTGTAACCTGAAGGACGGGACGGAATTTTGAGAATAATTCCCTCATGCTGTCGATGAATGTGAGCGTTGACGCGATCGCCAGCATCGAACCCGCCAGGGCTGCGATGACCATCCCTTTCAGAAACCGCACTAGTGCTCGGGAAGGCATGAGCGGAACTCTTGCACTGTTCGCGACCGTTGCGGCATAAACGGGCGGTCTACCGTCTTGGCTTCAGTTTCCGGCTAACCGGCGATCGGCAAGACAAGTTTACGCCTTGCAGAGGGCGACGGGGGACCTCGCCTCTTAACTGTCGAGAAGGGGCGATTTCGCCAACGACATTCCAGTGTGGGGAATAATGTGGCGGTAGCCCTCGGGAAGCCCGCGCCGATCCGAGGCCGAATCTTCGCCAAACCTTCACCCAAAGCCATTAACCAGCCCGCCGAAAAAAGTTACCAAGGGGGTGAAGCCACGAGGGGTCACCCCAAATTCGCGCACGAATTTTACAGTCGCTCGCAGTCTGGCTCTAGCAACTTTTCAATTCAGCCTTGCGAACTATTTCCCGTTTCAGACTTCCGGATTTGCCAGCCCGCTCCAGCCCGGAGCCAAAGCCCGATTCCAAAATTCCCCATTACAAAAAGTTCGCAAAAGTAATGATTGCCGTAGGGTTTGTAGCGGGTCGTTACAGATTCTCAGCCACTCTTCGCGTGAAAGGACAGGTCACAAGCGGCTACTCAGTCGGCTTTCCTTGTTTCGCAGCGAGGGACGCTTTGCGCTGGTAGTAGTCGGCCTCGTCTTGCAAGTAATAGGTCTCACGGTCTGGCACGTTGTCGCAGGAGTTGAACAGCCCCTTCACCCCTGCCTTTTTAATATCCAATGACATCACGCTGTGACTCCGCAAATCGAAAATTATCTGCGAAGTTAGGCAAATGGGTGAGTCATTTACGGCAATAATCTGCGTTTTGCTCCACTCAACCACTTTCAACCAAGTTGTACTGACATTCAGCATCCCATACGATGACGATGCCGAGGCTTCCAGGCAGAACGCTTCCGTTCCTACCAGGTCTTTTCCGCCATAGGGAAGACAGCTTAGTTCCTCGTCAGTTTCAATCATCGTACCCTGCTTATTTGGATAGTCGGGCCTCCAGATTCCCCGAACAAAAACCGCGCCACTGTCTGCGTCAACGCGTGCGAGCTTCGGTTTTTTCTCGACGGAGACCACATGGACGGTCGGCGGATGGTCTTGTGCCCACGCTAAGCTGCCCAAAAGCAAGACGAGGACCAGTTTCATGTGTTCAGTATTGGACTACGGCAGTTCACCGGACAAGGTGACGACGGTAATTGATAATCGTTCCGCCAATTATTCCCGTTTCAGATTTCCCGATTTCCCAGCCCGTTACAGCGTAAGGCGGACCCGATTTCGTTTTTACCGCGCTACAAAAAACGAACATGGTTCAAAACTGGATAGCCTGTCGATGGTCCTGGGGTATGATTTACTGGGGATGAGCACATTCGAGCAGCAAGGGAGGCAACCGATGCCGCCCAATCGATTGTCTGAAGATAAAAGCGCGGTAGATCTCAAGCGAGCGGAAGACGCGCTGCGTGACAGCGATGACCGCTATCGTACCTTGTTCGAGTTGGCTCCCATCGCTGTCTATTGCTGTGACGCCTCAGGTGTGATCCTGGACTACAACAATCGCGCAGCGGAACTGTGGGGCCGGAAGCCGGAACGAGGTGATACCGATGAGCGGTTTTGCGGGTCATTCAAGTTGTACCGCCCAGACGGCAGTTTCATGCCACACGAGCAATGCCCCATGCGCGATGTGCTGACTGGGAAGATACCGGGAACGCATGATGCGGAAGTGCACATTGAACGACCCGATGGATCACGCATTATCGTCATCGTGAATATCGCTCCACTCACAAACGGGCGAGGTGAAATCATCGGAGCGATCAACTGCTTCTACGATGTCACCGAGCGCAAGCAGGTGGAGGAGGAATTACGCAGCAACATTACCGAGCGCGCACGGGTGGAAGAAGCTCTACGCGAAAATGAAGTTCAGTTGCGACTTGCAAACGAGAAGCTTGACTCCCTGGTCCAAATGCGCACTACTGCGCTCCGGCATCTATCAGTCAAATTAATGCGTTCTCAGGACGAGGAGCGCAGGAAAATTGCACGCAATCTTCACGACAGCCTTGGGCAGCATTTGGCGGCCATCAAGATGAATTTGGAGTCACTCAGTCGTTCCGATACGAAGGATGACGACAAGTTGTCCGCAGCAATGGAATCGGTCAACCGGAGCATAATCGAAACCCGCACCCTGTCGTCTCTCTTACATCCTCCGCTGTTGGACGAGGTTGGGTTTGTTTCCGTAGCCCGCTGGTACAGTGCGGAATTTGCAAAACGAAGCGGAATCAAAGTCAAACTGGACTTACCTGATGGCCGGAACCGACTCCCAGAATCAACTGAAATTGCACTGTACCGAATCTTGCAAGAGAGCCTCACCAATGTCCACCGACATTCCGGCAGTCCTTTAGTTGACCTCGGTCTGAAGATCACCGAAAACCAGGTTCAGCTGATTGTGCGAGATTTCGGATGCGGAATACCGGCCGTGTTAGGCCTAAATCACGCTGGTGTTGGTCTTAGCGGGATGCGGGAGCGTGTCGCCGATTTGGGCGGGAGTTTCGATATTGAGTCCGATTCAAATGGAACGGCAGTAATCGTTAAGTTCCCGCTGGCTGCAGAGCCTGCCGGCGAGTCCAATCAAGCGAAAAATCTCGGGAAGAACTTGGCGGCCTGAGGATTTGAACGAGGAAGGCAATTCCTTTGCACAAGCGTACTTTGATTTTGACAAAGGACAGTATCTCACTGGCTACGAAGCAACTCTTGGCGAGGACATTGCAGACCTGTATTACGTTACGGACAATTGGGAAAATTTCGACCGTTTGAAGCCAGTCCTTGAGCGACGTTTTGCCGAGTGGAAATATCGCCGCCACACAGTGGGTTAACAGTTGCTAAATCGCCATTACACCAACTACTTGCCTAGGCGGGGCCGTTTCCCAAGTAGTTAATCGCCTGATTAAGACAGGCTGTACCTTGGCACGGTCCTAAAAATCCAGCCTCGTCGTAAAATGGGCAGGGTTAACCTCTCGGCAATTCCACTGGGACTGACACGGTTGGGCAATTGGGCTCTTAATCCTCGTGTCCGTTCCGCTCGATCCTGCTTCCTGTGCCTACCAGCATTAACTCGGGCGGAGTCGTTCTGAGGAAGTAAAACTCACTACCGTTCTTCTTAACAATAATAGGCCCTTGTACCGAACCGTCGGGATTGAGAAGGTTGCCGCTGCAATTAGCATTGATTTGGTATCTCGCGGAAAGCGTACCGGTAGTTATCGTGCCGTCGGTGTTTACAGTAAACCCAAGGTTATCGTAAGTTCCATCCCCGTGAAATTCGAGCAGGGAAAGGTTTAGACGCCGTCCTCCCGTGGTGGGAGACGCCTCGGAGCGGAAAGCATACCTGCCATTCAAGGTTGAGTTGTCGCAATCCGCATGTGCGTTGGACGTGACACTGAGAAGGCAGAAACCGCCGAACACAGCTAGTGAGAGAACACTTTTGCTCATGGTATGGTCTCCTCTTGTTGTAAACAATCGGGCAAATCTGCGTTGAAGGCCGCGAACTCCGGGAATGGGCCGTTCAGCAGGGGAGAGTCAGGACGAGGAAATACCAGGCGGGCTCTCTCGAGTTGATGGGCGGACTATAGCCCCGCCCATTCCTCGAGTCAAGGTATGTCTGAACACAGTCTAAGTTCTTTCGACTTCCCAGGCTGTTGGCGAAAACTCGCCATTTCATCAACTACGTTGCCTTGGGACGTGCCCTTTTCCCAGTAGTTGGTGTAAACGCCTGTTAACAATAGTTGCTGGTTGCATGGAACAATCCGTAGTACGGTGGTGTCTCCCTAATGAGAAAGGCTGATTGGCTTGCGTGTCCTCCTTCTCACAATTCTCATAATTCGTGCCGTTAATGTCGTGAACCAGAATCTGGTCGATGAACGTCTTGCCGTGCTTGCTTTCTAGGCCGACTTCAGCCATGAATTCCGGCGACCTCATGTTGCGGGTTACGTATGCGCTCGCGACCTGGCGCGCTGACTTGTCACCCGTGGGGCTGAGTTCATAACCCTCGACGTGCGCTGTTAGTAGAAGATCCCGTGACAATGGCACACCGGCCTTTACGCTCTCGCGAACGATGGCGGCGGTAACTGCTTGCTTAGCTGTAACCTTGCGACTCATGTATGTTCAATCCTTTCGCTGCAATAGGTTGATGTTAAAAAGGGGCGCCACGGGCAGTTTCTCCACATGGCCCCGCTGCACAGCTCGGGAGGACTTGCCGAGCGAGTGCAACACTCAGAAGGTGCTCCGTCGCGGCCCGCGCAGCATGTAAATTGTCGATGGCACATTGAACCAAGTTCCGAGCGCGGGGGAACTTGCTGTCGTTATCTCATTGATTTGCAAGCGATGAAAAATCCGCAGTTTCACAGCAGTTTGGTAAGCTGCGTGCCAATTATGGTTCAAGTCCGCTATGTCGTGATGTCATCACCTCCCCTGTTCGCGACTTGGCGGGAAAGTCAACGGCCTACTAAGCGTCCCCTGCTTAGCGGGCCGTTCCTCTCAGGAGGTGCTTTATGCAAGGTGAACAGAAAGAATTATGGGTGGAACTTTGCAAGCAGGCTTCAATTGAGCAAGACCCAAAGAAGCTCATGGAACTAGTCGCGGAGATTAGCCGGTTATTAGATCGGAAACTCGACCGGTTGACTGGTAGTCCGTCCCAGGAGCCACTGAGCAGTTCGTGAAGACCTAAGAGCGCCGATGAGTGGGTTACGAGGCATCTCGGTAGCCGGTTCGCCCCACTGGCAGCGTTAACTAGAAAGAGAAAAGGGAACCACCGGTTGCTCACGGGGTTCCCTTTCCATCCCTATTCTGGCGCGCAAATGCGAAGTGAAATAAGTCTACGCAACGGTACTTTGGAACTTACCCAGGCCGCTCCCCGGGGTTGGGGTATTTGGCGGCACCGAGTTTCTTTCTCTACTAGCAAGAACCTACACCCACCTACCACAGTTGTCACTAGTCGCGTTCGTGCGTAGGTGGTTTTGTGCTTACTGATTTAGTGAGCTGCCGACTTGGGAAAAGACATTGTTGGCGTTCGAACCGACAAGCCGAATCGTACCCACTACTAACACCAGAATCACCGCCAACATGACTGCATACTCCGCAATGTCCTGGCCTTCTTCGGAGCGCACAAGTTCTACGAAATGTCGCATGGGGGAGTCCTCGCAATTGAGATTTGAACGGAATCGACGAGAAAACTATCTACCAGAAGTGTGAGCGAGCCGGAATCGCCTGTCAATGGCACACTTTCTGGCTGTGGACGTGACGGAATCAAGACGTACGGCGAACGGGTCGGCCTTTCTCGGCGGGTGTCTTAGGCAATCGTCGGCACTTGGGACAAAGGACGGGATTGTTTGGCTGGTAAGCGATATCGCGCAATCGAATTTCGCACTTGCACCGCGTGCATTCGGTGACGAGATCATTAATTAGCTTCTTAATGTCTTTCTCACGGTCGGCAGACACGTCGGGTGCTCCTACCGATTCGACTTGTGAAATTCGGAAAGAGTTCGTCGCGAGCTACGGACCAAATAGAAAAGGCCCCTCCCCATTGAGAAGCCTTTTCGTGTCCTCCGGATCGCACTCAGCTTGGGTGCAAGGAAGTGCGATTCGTGAGTTGCCAGCGAAAGTATGGGACCGGGTGCCTGTGGAATTCAATGGCAAGAGCAAGAAAAAGGGAACCGCCCGGTTGCCACGGGAGTTCCCCTTCCTATCCCTGTTGTTGCTTGCAGCGCGCAATGTCGCTTAAAAACCAGTATCGGCCTAGGCCATTGGCGTGGCTATCAGGCAAAAACCTGATCGCCAGGAACATCCCGCCGTCAGCGGGCACTAGCGGTTAATGGGAAAGTAAAATTGAAGTAGTTGGTGTAATCGCCTGATTTCGCGAATTATCGGAACACTCAATGTGCCCGCGAGAGTGGACTGCCGTTGGCGCAACTGCCTAGCGGAAATTCTCGACCAGCATTAGGTCGCTGCCAGGTTCGTCAGACTGCGCGTAAAGAATGGTTCCGCCGTCGGGGGAGACCGCGATGTTACCCACGGGACGCTCAATTGTCAGGACTTTCCTGATCTGGCCCGTGGCGAATTCGTAGAAACAGATATCACTATGTCCCACTTTATCGGGAGGTCTGAAGTAGTAGATCCCCTCCTTCGCCACGGCCCATAGGCCTTCGCTGTGCACGGAATCGAGAACCTTCACTTCTTGATCTCCATCCACCGAGGCTCTCCAGACACTCACGGCCTCCGGCCATCCCTTCATGTAGTAGAGAAACTTACCGTCGGGTGATTCTTGCGGCGTGTCGCCGGAATTCCGCGTGATCTGAACCGCCTCCCCACCGCTGGACGGCATCCTCCAGATTTCCTCCCGCCCGCTGCGGGTTGAGCTGAAGTAAATCCACTTTCCATCATGCGACCAATAAGGCCACTTATCCCCTGCCGGGTGGGTCGTCAAGCGCCGGGCAGCTCCCCCATTAGCGCTAATGGAATAGATGTGATCTTGCATTCCTTTTTGCACAGCAGTAAAAGCAATGTTCTGGCTGTCCGAGGACCACCACGGACCCCAGATCGCAGATCCACCGAAAGAAGTTAATTGCACGGCCTTGGATCCGTCACGGTCGCAGATCCAGATTTCATCCGTCCCTGATCGTTGCGACACAAAGGCGATCCTCCGACCGTCCGGTGAACTGGCCGGATACAGGTCAACCTGTGTGGAGGAAATCAATCGAAAGGGCAGGCCTGGTTTTTGGCCCGGCCCCCTCAAGTCGATACGCCAAATGTTCAGGTCGAACTTTACAGACGAGAACGCCAGACGGTTTCCAACCCGGGAAATGGCTGGCTCGGAAGCGCCGCTCGCTTCAAGACTGATTCTCCGGGGCAGCGCGCCATTGGATGCTGCAATCCGCGAAAGCCCGATGTCGGTTCCTGCTCCAACGCTGAACACGAATTCCCTGCCATCTGGCAACCAAGCTGCACTCGTGTTCGTCATGTGGCCCGTTTGAACTTTTTCCTCCCTATCGCGCGGTTTGTAGCCCTCTCCGAGGCGCAGGAGCCATAGAGTTACGTTGTATAGGTCTGAGACCCTTGAGAAAACCAGAATCCGGCCATCCGGTGAGACCGCCGGAGCCGTGTCACCGAGCTCTTCACTCGGCGGAGTCGTCAGCGGGTGCTGTTCTCCAGTTTCTGTCGAGAACAAACGCAATGCCCAACCCCGTTGTCCCGTTGTGGGCATCGGAGCGACGAGCCACTTTGAATCCGGGGTCCAGGATAAGAATGGGCCGTAAGCTAAACGCCGCACTGCCCCGTCGATCTCTGCCAGAATCCGTTCGGATCCGCCCCGCTGCGGTGTGAGCATGATGGCGGTTTTGCCTGTCGAGACCTCGCGTAAAAAGGCAATAAAACGCCCATCCGGGGACCAGGCAGGGCTGTAGTCCCGCGCCGGATCATTGGTCAACCGATAAGGCGGCTCCACGCCGATTTGCTTAACGTAGATCTCCCAGTTGATCTGCTTCTCTCCATCCCAGGCAAATGCCACTTGTGTTCCGTCCGGGGAAAACGACGGCGACGACTCATTGCCCGGATAGCTGGTCAGTGGAACTGCTATCAACTGTGTCTCTGGAACTTCTTTCTTCGATCGAACCAGCCACACTCCAACTATCGCCACAACAACTGCAGCGGCTACGCTGAGAACCCAGTGGAGGCGACGATGAGGATTCGGCCTGGACACCGTCGCTCCGAGTACTCCGGAATCCGACTCCTCTTTCAGTTCTTGCAGCGCGATCTTGACGTCGTCCATGTGCTGAGAGCGCTGATTGACCTCCTTCCGCAGACAGCGGGAAATCAGTCGCTCCACTTCTCTGGGAAGGCCATCCACTAGTTTGCTTGCCGGGCGGGGATTGTCCTTCAAAATCGCCGCTAACGTTGAGGCTTTGGTGTCGCCGTGAAACGCTTGTCCTCCCGTAACCATCTCGTACAACACTGACCCGAAGCTGAAGATGTCTGAACGAGCATCGACCTTCTTCCCTTCAGCCTGCTCGGGAGACATGTACGCAACGGTACCGACGATCTTGCCCTCTTCTGTCGTGGGTCGCATCGTGCGCGTGGCCTCGTCCTCGCCAGCCGGAGTGGGTTCGGTCAGCTTCGCCAGGCCGAAGTCGAGAACTTTCACCAGCCCCTGCTCGTTAACCATGATGTTTCCGGGCTTGAGATCCCGATGAACGATGCCAGCGGAGTGCGCCCGAGCCAGTGCATCGGCAATCTGGACGGCGCACTTCAGAGCTTCATGCAGCCGCATCCCGCGCCGGGGGATCAGTCGGTCAAGCGTCTTACCTGTGACGCACTCCATCGAAATAAAGTCAATGCCCTCGGCTTGGCCGATGTCATAGATGGTGATGATATTAGGATGGTTCAGGGAGGAAGCCGCCTTTGCTTCCTGCACGAAACGCTGCTTACGCTCGGGGTCGGCGACCTTCTCTGCAGGCAGGACTTTGATGGCGACAAAGCGGTCAAGGCGGGTGTCACGGGCCTTGTAGACCACACCCATCCCGCCCTCGCCAAGTTTCTCGAGGATGCTGTAGTGCGAGATGGTTCGCCCGATCAATGGCGCGAATGTTACGTCTGAGAAACAGGCAAGTCAATAAAGGCCAGAGAGTTGGCGGCAGGTCGAAGGCATTGTTGTTGCAATTCGCATTTTCACCAACTACTCCCATCCGGTTCACCTCGATCTGGGTCAGACGAGAGCTTCCGTTTAACAGCAAGAGCGGACTTTCCGTTGGGTGTACGCGACAAAACGCTCCAAATTAGGATAATGGTGTCCTTCTAGGAGGTCCCCTATGGGCAGTCTGGCTCTTTTGCAATCCCTGAAAGAAAGTGTTCTCGGCCAAGCGAGCGTGAAAGCCATCTACGGTGAACCAATCTCAGCACACGAAAAAACCATCATTCCAGTTGCGAAAATAATGTACGGCTACGGTGCGGGTGCGGGCACCGGAGGTCTGGGCGATACCAGCACCCGCGGGGAAGCCGGGGGTGGTGGCGGAGGAGTACGTGCTGTTCCCGTAGGCGTTATAGAGGTAAGCAACCAGCAGACTCGTTTCGTTCCCATTACGGACCGAAAAAAGTTAACTGGTGCTCTTCTAGCAGGAATTGGGTTCGGCATGTGGTTAGCCTCGAGCAGACGTCGCTGACACCAATCTGCCGTTTCCGAGCCTCGCGGCGTGCTGAGCCGCCCGATGGTTGGCTTAACATCGCCATGTCACTCATTGACCCCGATTTTGGCGAATGAACGGCGCAAGCTTGTGAGAACGCCTGTTAACAACAGTTATGGAATGAATCGCCGTTTGCGGGTAGAGTTTTGGCCGTGAAAACTGCGCTTGGCGCTACAGCTTTCGTTCTCGCCGCAGTCCTCTGTGTCTCGCAGTCGGAGCCGAAGGGCACCCCTGCTTGGCACTATCCGAGCGACAGGAAGGCGATTCGTTCGCAGGAGCCGCCGAAACCGTACAAAGGCGAAGGATTGCCTGACGGAACCCTCTCAGTGCTCACTAAATACCGTCGACCCGGGTTGCGTGTCCGCATTCCCGAGAGGGTCGGCTTTTGGGAATTTGAGAGCGCCGCGAAGTTGTACTACCACGGAAAACTATTCGCAGTGGTAGGGACCGCAAAAGGTGTAAATGGTAAAGGAGATGGCTATCTCGGCTATGTCACTTCAATGGTGATTTATGACGAAGACGGCGATGGGCAGCTGGAGTCCCCCGTCAACGTGAACGACGGGAACGGCCTATTTCTTTTTCACTTGCCGGGTTGGGTCACACGTTAACTAGCGAAATATCACCATTTCACTTATTGACCCCAGCGGGGTAGCTTGGCGGTCAATGAGTGATAACGCCTGCTTACGTCAACAATCCAGATTTTCTCCGACCTTCGACCAGCTTCTTTTGGCTGATCACTTCTAGTTGTACCCCTCACTCTGATGCAGTCGCGAACGAATTACCGGCACTTGTTCTGCGCCCTAGTAGGGTTGCCCACGCGACTAGCGTTTGTCACGCCGATTTTTTCACCGCGGGAGCGAACTCGATGACCTTTCCTCGTTGTTCACGGGAAACCCATTTCGGGTTTTTTCGAAAGTTGTTCGGTATGTAGAATTCGATTACTTTTGCCACAGTCCTGCCCGCCTTCTTTTCTATGATTCTGCGACGCTGTTTACGGAGTCGCAGCTTGGCCTTCGATCCGTATGGCCCTGCCACTCCCATCCGCACTGACAGCGCACGAAATCGCTTAATCTCAGCTTTTTCAATACTGCCTTGCAAATAATGCATGACCTCATCCACATCGCAGGTCTCCCAAAGCAGTGACTCTCAACGAAAGCCGCCTTCGCTCGTATGCAATATTGGAGTAGTGCAAGTCAGGCTGGGATTCGGAGCAGTTGTCTCGAAATTGTTAAATAATTGTTTGCCTCCTTCGAGTCCGGAAACTCGACCACTCGTTCCTCACAACTTGTAAATTTCTTTTGACAAACAAGTGACACGGTCAGCGCATCCATTTTGACAACGCTGAATCAAACCTCTCAGACGCACTGAATACAGTCTTCATCAACAGGGCGCGCGGTCTGGGGTAAATCAGCAGCCAGAAGAGGCATCTTGGAGCGAACCTGGTTCAGGACAGATTCCGTCGGGTATGGCTGAAACCTAGGGAACAAGGGCGCTCCAAGCTCGAGAACCAAAAACTAACGACTCGTCACATGTAAGACGGTTCTCATCCGCAGGCACTAAGGCGGCGAGTAAGGGAGCTGTGTGTTTGAGCGATCTCAATCGTTTCTGACACTTGCAACAACACAGAGAAATGGAGAAGCAACAAATGAGCTGCAACCTTGGTCAGCATCCAAACCAGACTGCGCGAGTTCGGAGCGCAATTTCGGCTAGTCTGATGGCGATTATCTTCTGCACGCTTTCAGTGTTTGGTCAAAACGGGCAACCCAGGATGAAGGTCATCCCGGAAATAAAACACGATACGTCATCGTCCTTGCGGGACCTTGAATCGAACCTCACGAGTCAAGCAATCGCCACGCCCAAGCTGGTGATTCCTCTCCTTTCACCTCATCCGGTTACTACAACGGCTCCAGCGCAGGCCGATACCGTATTGCAAAAAGTCGAGTTGCCTTTGGTGGCTGCAACCCCAGGTCTCAATTTTGAAGGTTTAGGCGACGGCCAACTCGGCTTTGTTGTCACTGCCGCGCCGCCCGATACAAATGGCGTTGTCGGTACAACGCAGTACGTTCAGTGGGTCAACAGTTCTTTTGCAGTATTTGACAAAGCGACGGGCGCAAAGCTCCTGGGGCCGACGCCCGGCAACGCTTTCTGGGCAGGGTTCGGAGGGGGATGTCAAAACAACAACGACGGCGACCCGATTATCCAATATGACAAGATGGCCAATCGCTGGGTTGCGACTCAGTTCTCGGTCAGCACGACTCCTTTCCTCCAGTGCATCGCAGTCTCGACCACGAGTGACGCGACCGGCAGCTATCGCCGGTACGCCTTCGCACTCCCAGCTTTTAACGACTACCCTAAGATGGGCATTTGGCCCGATGGCTATTACTTCACCTTCAACATGTTTAACGCTGCAGGGACGATTTTCTTTGGAGCGGATGCTTGCGCTGCAAACCGTACCGCGATGCTCGCTGGCAACGCCGCCAGCATGATCTGTTTCCAGCAGAACAACAGCGTGGCCAACCTGTTGCCGTCGGATACGGACGGAACCATTAAGCCCGCGAGTGGCGAACCAGCATTTTTCATGAACTTTGGCACGAACTCGCTTAACCTGTGGAAGTTTCACGTAGATTTCAACACCCCTGCGAATTCAACCTTCACGGGACCCACCACGCTGGCAGTGGCGAATTTCACTCCACTCTGCAACGGCGGCACCTGCGTTGCCCAGCCCGGAACTACGCAGAAATTGGATTCTCTAGCCGACCGGTTGATGTATCGGTTGGCATGGAGAAAGTTTGCTGACGGTCACGAATCGATTGTCGCCAACCATGCGATTTCAACCGGTATCCGCTGGTACGAAATTCGAAATCCCAACGGAACGCCGACGGTATTCCAACAGGGCACATTCCATCCGACGGCCGCAACGCGTTGGATGGGCAGCATCGCTATGGACCAAGCCGGTGACATCGCCCTGGGATACAGCGAGTCCAGTGGCAGCGTGAGTCCGTCCGTGTTTTTCACCGGCCGCGAACCAAGTGATCCGGCCGGATCCCTGCAAACGGAAACTGCCATCGTGAATGGAACCGGGTCGCAGATTGGCGGCTTGAGTCGCTGGGGTGACTATAGTGCTCTGACAGTCGATCCGGTGGATGACTGCACCTTCTGGTACACACAGGAGTACATAAGGGCAACTGGAAGTTTCAATTGGAACACACGCATTGCGAACTTTAAGTTCCCGAATTGCGGCAGTGGGGGCAATACACCGGCAGTGGCGCTATCCGCCACAAACCTCGCTTTCGGAAAGAGAGTGCTAGCCACGACCAGTACTGCGAAGGCGATTAAGCTGACGAACACAGGAACTAGCACGCTGAATATCAGCAGTATCACGATCAATGGAGATTTCGCCATTAGTGCCAAAACCTGTGGGACAACGGTCGCTGCGGGCGCAAACTGCACCGTCAGTGTGACTTTCAGGCCGACTGCGATTGGTATTCGCAACGGGACGTTGACCTTCAACGATGACGCACTCACTACTCCGCAGACGGTGGCCTTGACTGGAACCGGTACACAAATCTCCCTTTCACCAGTCTCGCTCAGCTTCGGTGCGGTGGCGGTGGGCACAACCAGTGCGGCCAAGTCAGTGACAGTCACGAACGTCGGCACTACACCCGTGACGTTCAGCGGTTTCTCGATTGCAGGAACCAATCCAGGCGACTACCAGATTTCCGCTAACACCTGCGGCACCTCACTGGCAGGGGGAGGAAGTTGCACGGTGGGAGTGGTCTTCAAGCCGACCGCCGTGGGAACGCGAAAAGCTATCTTGAGAGCGGCTGACAACGGAGGCGGCAGCCCTCAGACTGCATCGCTCACCGGCGTCGGACAATAGCCGTCCAGCAACTTGATTTGCTGCCCGACTTGATGACGATGCCGGCTGGAGTGAAATGCAGTTTGCCGATTTCAATTCATCGAAGCCGACACTCTTACTGCCACCGCCAAACGCGACAAGATGTAGGAGGCATCTGGTTATTGTTGCAAAATCGCCATTTTCACCAACTACTGCTTACCGGAGGTGCCGTTTCCGAGTAGTTCGTGAAATCGCCTGTTAGCGCCAGTCATCAATTCAACCCGGTCCGGCGGTGTCCCTACGCATTCGCTTCTTGACAAAGCGGAGCGCCGGAAGCTGTTCAAGTGCACAGACATCTGTACGCTGCTGGGCCTTAGGCTGAATGTTAGATTGGGATGAGCCTCAGTTGACACCTGAGCAAATCGCGGCGCGATTCAAAAAAGTGTTTGGCAGAGAAATGAATCCAGCGGAGCGACGTTCGCTGCTAGTGGACCCTCCTGCCCCGATAAGAGAGAACGGATGAAATCCGAAAGGATTCCATAAGCTCGCCGTTCCGGACGCTCCCCTTTTCTCTAGTTTTGACCGGGACCGGCCAGGGCTGCCTCCGTCAACCATCTACTTGGTGAGGGCGGCGCAAGCGTTCGTCAAGCAGCCCCGGAAAGCCGACGTCGGGTTGATGCAGCGACACCCTTAGGTGAGCAGGCAGCGTGGCGCCACCATAGGAGCGGGAGATTCCCGTTACGCTTTCAGCACCTTGCTGAAGGGAGGGCCAGGAACACCAACGAGTTCTGGGGATTCAGCGCAACATTCACCTCACCCCCGAGCATGAAAATTCTTTTGCGGATCGTTCTGATCGACACTGGAGAATTTTCGGAATTCAACTTACTTACCATTGCAGTGCCGAACACGCTGCACGGTGTTCACGGAACAGCCGAGGCTTCTAGCGATGGCCCGCAGACCTAGCCCCTCCCTTCGTATTCGCTCAATATCGGCTAGTTTCAGTACAACAGAAACACTTCCCTCGGGGCGCCCCAGTTTCTTACCGGCCTTGCGGGCGCGAATCAAGCCTGCCTTGGTACGTTCTGATATAGCGATTCGCTCTTGCTGGGCAAGCGTCGCTAGGATCGAAAGAATCGCGTCCTTGAAAATGCCCGTAGAGTCCAAAAACTGCTCGGTATAGGAACGCCAACCAACGCCATAGTGGTCGAGCCTGGTGAGATGCTGTAGGGTCTGGCGTACGCTTTCGCGCGAGAAGCGATCAAGCTTCCAGAACAGTAGGATGTCGAACTTGCGTCTGGTCAAATGCGGGGCGGCTGTGTTTCCCAGATCCGCTCACTGTTCGATTTCACCAACTACTCGGAAACGGGCTGGTCGGAGCGAAGTAGTTGGTGAAATGGCGATGTTACGCCAACATAATTCTCAGTCTCTTCTCTAGTTTTATTTTGGATCCAATGGGTTTGGGGCCTATTTGATCGCAAACACCGCGTGGCCAACGAAGACTCCCTCGATGCTTATGTCCACACGGTAAACGCCGATCCGAAGGTCTTTCGCCTCGAGATTGTAGTGGTATTGGCACCCCGTGATCCTGAAATCTGTCTCCGTTCCGTACGTGTTTTGGTTAACGGTGGTCAGCGTTCCACCCGCAGCTCTGGTTACCGAGATGCTAGCTGGCACTAATGCGCAGGTCCTTGCGTCGTATTGCGTCAAGCGGAACTTGATCGGAATTACTCCTCTCTTGGCCTTGAAGACACTGCTGCCATCGGCATTGATGGGCTGCTGCACGTACGCCTTGTAAACAGGGTTGAGAAGCACAGCATGTGATTCGCCGCCCCGATAGCCGGTCGCTGCAATCTGCCCACGATCGTTGATCGCAGCTACCCCGACAATTACCCAACCAGAGTTGACTGGGACTAATTCATTGAGATCGTGCATGACACCGCCGCTGTATAAAAAGGGAGGTTCACCTCCGGTACTGACCGCGGACTCTCCGACCACTTCGCCGTAAGCGTTGATGTTCCAAGCCCAGCTGCCCAAACCGAACGTTTGGTTATTTTGCGGGTCCAGAGTGCCAAGATCATCGGTGGCAGGGTTGATAAGTCTGTGGGGGGCGGTGCGGAAAGCGTGGATGTTACTCCACCCGGGATAGTAGACATAACCTACTACTTGGGCGAACGCATTTATGCCCCAAGCAATACCCGTAAGACCACCGAGATTATCGGTGGCAGGATTGATTGGGCTGTTTGGCGCAGTGCGGAAGGCGTGGATGAAATCGGTGTCGTAGGACGCACCGACCACCTCGCCGGAGTCGTTGATGCCATTGGCCTCACTGAATGAACCGCCCAGTGTCCCGAGATCATCCGTAGCAAAATTGATCGGGCTGTTAGGGGCGGTGCGGAAGGCGTGTTGAGAATGCCCGACCACTTGCCCGGATTTGTTGATACCCATAGCTATGCTGTATGTGCCGTCAAGGGTGCCGAGAGCATCCGTGGCAGGATTGATGGAGCTGTTGGGAGCGGTGCGGAATGCTTCTTGAAGAAACTTGGGGCTCGAAGCCCAGCCGACCACCTGGCCGGATACATCGATGCCGGTTGCCCAGCTCAGTGATCCACCAAGGGTCCCGAGATCATCCGTGGCAGAATTGATCGGCCTGTTGGGGGCGGTGCGGAAAGCGTGGTAAGAAGGGTGTCCCCTTGCATCGTCCGCAAAGGAAGCCGCGCCAACTATCTGGCCATACGCATTGATGCCAGACGCTGTGCTCCACGTCCCCCCAACAAATGTGCGAAGGTCGGTGACGGTGTACATCTGTGCGAAGCAGGTGCTTGCGGCAAACAGCAGCCCGCACCCTATGGCTAGGAGCGTGTGAATGCGTTTCATGTCTCCCTTTCAAGTCGAGGGCATGAAGAGTAGTGCTCGATGCTCGCTTGCCTCGATGGAACAAATATCTCGTTGAACTGCTGTCGAGGGCGTTGCCCAGGGGGGAAGAACCGTTGCAGCGGACTCACAATACCTTAGTTCTGAAGGCGACGCAACGGGCGACTGGTGATATTGCGGCGAGTTGTTGGCGTTAACAGGCGATTTCACCAACTACGACAGCGCCCAGCCTAGAAACAGCGTACACGAGGTTTCTTCGGCAACCCGAGCTACGGCTGCGGCCTTAGATGCTTTGATCGCAATGGCTCGCCGTTCTTCCGGAGTCAGTTTTTCCGCTCTTGCTCTCCCACCGTGATTCGAGTAGTTGGTGAAATCGCTTGTTTACGTCAACAATCCCAGATTCTTCTCCAACCAGGTACTAATTGGCGGATCTTTTCTAAGTTGTGCCCGTCACTCAGGTGCAGTCGCCCACGAATGGCCGGCACTTGTTCAGCGCCCTGGCAGGGTGGCCCACGCGACTAGCGTTTATCTCGCCGATTTTTTCACCGCGGGAGCGAACTCGATGACCTTTCCGCGTTGTTCAGGGGAAACCCCCACGCGTAAAATTCATCGCGCTACGCTGTGGGCAGGGGCCATCTGGTCTTCATACAACAGATTCGTTTTCCTATCGGTAAGACGGCTGCGTGGCACGCGTTCGCCAGTTGGGTCCAACAACTATATTCGTGAAGTGGCCACTTTTCGATGCTGATGGGCGCTTAAGCAGAATGGTTGCGCGATCTGATCCCACGAGCCGACGCTTTCCCAAAAGCCACGTGCACGTCCTCGTAGAATCCGCGAATCCCTGCGCCTGAAACCCGGTTCTCGCCGGACGGACACTCGCTTACTTATTCTTCAAACGAGTTGGGTAGCTTCGAGGTCTACATCGTCCCATATGGAAACTCGCACAGCGGCAAATGGCAGGTTTCCAGCCGCGCGGGTAGCCTAGCTGTGGAGTGGCTTTTGTTCCGGAGCAGGTCGCCGTTCAATGCGGCTCCACGAATGTTAGCATCCGTGAAGACTGCCGAGGTTACGTCAATAGTCCCACGGGTTTCCGGCAGTCAACATTATTAATGTTCCGGTTTGATTGCAGGTGCCTCCGACGATTGTATATGCCCCACTAATCACACCGGCTGCTTGGTCCGCCGTTCCGCGGAAAGCGAGCATGCCATTGTCAGTCTCAATTTCAAGAGCCACAGACGTTCCGATAATAAAACTTCCGGAGGGGAAGTTGCCGGGTTTGATCGTTCCAGAACTCAAGCAGGACTTACCGAAAGTGACTGCTCCACTGAGCTCAAAACTACCTCCCAAGCTGGCGCTCCCCTGAGTCAGTTGGGCTGTCACGTCGATAGTATCGCCTCCCGAGTTCGTTAAAGTGCCGTTCAGTTGGCTCGTGATTGAAGGTATTTTGATACCGGTCAAGTCTCCGTGGTCCCCGTCGGCACACCCACCGTCGATGCGAAACGTCCCCGTAAAGCCGGTATCGGTGATGTTGCCGGTGAAGGAGATGACTTGTTCCATAGCAGGAATCGTCACAGAGATATTGCTGCCAGTCAGGGTACCGGTAAAGTCCGTGATGGTCATTGGATCAAAACAGGTTGAACCATCGACATGCATCCCGCCACTTGCCGCAGCGCCGGACTGATTGATATTGCCAGCAATCGTTAGGACGGGCATACCTGCCAAGGATGTTGTTTTGAATTCCCAATTACCGGCGATGTCCCGGAAGAGTGGCGGAGGACCAGGAGTTGAAGCTTGGTATCCTCCTCCGCAGCCACACAGTAACACTAAGGCCACAAGCGGCCCAACGGTACTCAAGAGGCTTTTCATGGCCTTCCTTAACCTTCCTTGTGGAACCGCGGCAGGCTCAGGTGTGGCTCGCCTTCCCACAATGGAGCACCGCCACCTGCTCCAACAAAGACGCGCTATTCTTGCCGCGACCTCAATACTCGATCTGTCTTCGCCCCAATCATCAGGACGCTTTCTAGTGGCTGCCGGATTTGTTCATTTCCCGATAGGGTTCGCTTTAAAGCACTACGGGTGGGGAAGCTATTCGCCTCAGGGGGTGCTGCACTTCCGAACGGTGGGAAACTGCTCTTCGGAGAGGCGAATTGCCCCGCATTCTGCCCCAGAAGCGGGAGAGAGTCAAGGACAATACTTCTCGGAAAGGGCTTGTGGCCGGGAACTAGATCGGTTCACTGGCCGCCCTCCATTCCCCGGAACATAGAGGTAAAAATAATTCCAGTAACAACACTCCCCTTTAGGCGCTTGCCTGTGTTTGGGGCTATAACGTCGAAGGGTACGAACGTGTACTGTTGTTCACCCCCACGACGGCACGCAAGTGAAATGGACGTACAATAATGGGGATGATTTGAGAGTTGCGCCATGGCGACAAGCCGTCCTGCCCCGCTAAAAGTTCATCGTCTTGGCATCCTCTTTACACCAAGCGGCACCCGTTTCTTGTCTTGTAAGGACTGCACGCTATCAATTGAGATCGCTGAAAGCTCCGAGGCGAGCCTGAAGGCCGCCGAAAATAGAGCGAAGACAATTCCTTGTATTAAAACTCCCAACGCATTGTCTAGCGACTGGGGAAGGCTGCGTGCTCAGGGCTGAATCTGGTGTTGCGCATTCGAGTAATTAGAGGGTTTCGCGCTTGACATCTTTTGTTGGCGCACCTATCGCGTTTTTCTTAGTTCTTGGCGGTGCTGCTTCAGTCTTGTAATCGCATCTCCCAATGCTGATCGCTCTCCGATTGAAACATCGGGGTCGAGCATGCGCAAAAGCGTGACTTCTTCGGCCATAGTGAGCTTGTCCTCACCTTTCTCTGGATCAGTTTCTCCCAGTGCGTCGCGGTAGATCGGCCACCACGAATATTGCGCAGAATCGGTCATTTAGATCTTAGAGGTCGGAGGAATCTAAGAGGTTTATGTCTCGCTTTCGGTGCAGTCTAGGGGTAGATTGTCGGGGAGCCCAAACCTACGACGCGCAGTACGGTTTTTGCGCATTATGCCGACCAAAACAACGCGAGGACTATCAAGCTCCATCATCGCGTGAACGAATACATGTTGCCAAGGGGCTCCGTAGGGTGGCGCGTTTGGCTCCTCATCCGGGGGAAGAATATGAACACGGGGCAAAGTACTTGGTGAAATGGCGATTTTTCGTCAGACAAGGTTGCACAAAAAAGCCTAGCTTCTCGCTAGGCTCTTAGTCCGACATCCCATCGCAACCTACGGAGCGATGCGGTCGGTAATCGTGTCGTTGTGATAGCTCGAGTGGTTCCGGACCCCGAGCCAACCGCCGTCCGGCTTTAGCGTATCCGCCACGCTTGCTTTCTGGCTGGTTGCGAAGTCCTGCCAAGAGTTGTAGCGAGCGATGGTGAGGAAATTCCAAGGTCCACCCTCAAGATGCTGCATCAGTACGTTTCCGGCCAGCGTATCCCCACCCCCGGCGGCTGAGCGAGCGATTTCTCCAGTTTGTCACGATGTCCTGGAGCGGCTCGGAAAACGGCACCCACATACACGGACCCGACACTCTTGGCTGCATCGTCCAATCCCATGGCCTTGGCTCGCTATTTTGTAATCGGTCGTGACGGCACGATGTACTCGTCGTACGGATACGTGGGAGCCGCCTTGCAGCGCCCTTAACTTCCTATTGCACTATTAGCGTGGCACTTACCGAGTGCACCAGACTCCCGCGAGTGTAGCAGAGGCCGTATGAATTAGGCTCCCGCTGGTTGCCCTGATCGTTCTCCATGACCGCCTAGTCTATTCGCCTTTAGGCGCATGGGCGAGCTACGTCTGGCAGGCAGTAGTTGGTGAAATGGCGATGTTACGCCAACTACGAGTTGAGTTTTCGACTTGCCAAAGATCGATCCCAAGTCAGGCCCTGACCGTCAACCATCGACTGTTTGAAAGCTATGGCTGTTTCACCGCAATCGCCGATATTTCAATACGCGCATCATTCACTAACCGGACGACTTGCACGGTCGCGCGAGTAGGTTTCGGATCAGGCATAAATTCAC
>Ga0070661_100000551_pt1 | contig 28749 bp, 25 predicted proteins | sample KBSC43metaG_FD_64663 | JGI IMG/M metagenome (GOLD analysis project Ga0070661, IMG submission 64663) | Corn rhizosphere microbial communities from Kellogg Biological Station, Michigan, USA - KBS C4-3 metaG | ecosystem: Host-associated > Plants > Roots > Rhizosphere > Soil ... | reverse complement strand
TCGACAAGAGCTTCGGCGCGCCGCGCATCACCAAGGACGGCGTCACCGTCGCCAAGGAAATCGAGCTCAAGGACAAGTTCGAGAACATGGGCGCGCAGATGCTGCGCGAAGTGGCCTCGAAGACCAACGACATCGCCGGTGACGGCACCACCACCGCCACCGTGCTCGCCCAGGCGATCGTTCGCGAAGGCATGAAATCGGTCGCCGCCGGCATCAACCCGATGGACCTGAAGCGCGGCATCGACGTCGCGGTGAGCAAGGTCGTCGAGGACCTCAAGGCCCGCTCGAAGGACGTCTCCGGCTCGACCGAGATCGCCCAGGTCGGCATCATCTCGGCCAACGGCGACACCGAAGTCGGCCAGAAGATCGCCGAGGCGATGGACAAGGTCGGCAAGGAAGGCGTCATCACGGTCGAGGAAGCCAAGGGCCTCGAGTTCGAGCTCGAGGTCGTCGAAGGCATGCAGTTCGACCGCGGCTACCTCAGCCCGTACTTCGTCACCAATCCCGAGAAGATGACGGTCGAGCTGGATAACCCCTACATCTTGATCCACGAAAAGAAGCTGTCGAACCTCCAGTCGATGCTGCCGATCCTCGAGGCGGTGGTGCAGAGCGGCCGTCCGCTGCTGATCATCGCCGAGGACATCGAGGGCGAGGCGCTGGCCACACTGGTGGTCAACAAGCTGCGCGGCGGCCTCAAGGTCGCGGCGGTCAAGGCTCCCGGCTTCGGCGATCGCCGCAAGGCGATGCTGCAGGACATCTCGATCCTGACGAAGGGCGAGATGATCAGCGAGGACCTCGGCATCAAGCTCGAGAACGTCACGATCTCGATGCTCGGCCAGGCCAAGCGCGTCACCATCGACAAGGACAACACCACGATCGTCGACGGTGCCGGCGACGCGACCGACATCAAGGCCCGCGTCGAGCAGATCCGCGCGCAGATCGAGACCACCACCAGCGACTACGATCGCGAGAAGCTGCAGGAGCGGCTGGCCAAGCTCGCCGGCGGCGTCGCGGTGATCAAGGTGGGCGGCGCGTCCGAAGTCGAGGTGAAGGAGCGCAAGGATCGCGTCGATGACGCCCTCCACGCAACTCGCGCGGCCGTCGAGGAGGGCATCGTCCCCGGAGGCGGCACCGCGCTGCTCTACGCCACCAAGGCCCTCGATGGCCTCAACGGCGCCAACGACGACCAGAACCGCGGCATCGACATCGTCCGCCGCGCGCTGCAGGCGCCGGTGCGGCAGATCGCCGAGAACGCCGGCGTCGACGGCGCCGTGGTCGCCGGCAAGCTGATCGAAGGCAAGGACGAGACGCTCGGCTTCAACGCCCAGACGGAAACTTACGAGAACCTCGTCCAGGCGGGCGTGATCGACCCGACCAAGGTCGTTCGCATCGCGCTGCAGGACGCGGCCTCGGTCGCCGGTCTCCTGATCACCACCGAAGCGGCGGTGAGCGAGGTGCCGGAAGACAAGCCGGCGATGCCCGGCGGCGGTATGCCGGATATGGGCGGCATGGGCTTCTAAGCCCGGCCGCGAGCCACACCGAAGGGCCGGAGGGGTGATCCTCCGGCCCTTTTTCGTTCCGCCCGGTCCGGACCATTACGAATGGACCGAGCCGCTCGGCCCGGCCATGCCACTCCCCGGCAATTCTCGCCGGCACCTGCGTGGGTGTCGCTCGTTCTGGGGATGAACCCTCGGCAAGCAGGAGAGCGCCGGATGAAAGTTCCGCACAAGGCCCTGGTCGCGCTCGCCGACGGCGAGCGCTTCGTGATGATGCGCAACGTCGGCCATCCGTTCGAGCCGAAGCTCGAGAAGGTCGGCGAGATCGACCTCGAGCTGACGAATTTCAGCGCCGGGGTGCGCAACCAGGACCCCGTGCAGCGCGGCGGCAGCACCGAGATCGATGAACTGGCGCACGGGGCGGCCATCGCCCACTGGCTCAACCGCAAGACCCTGAACGGCGATGGTAGGCCGCTGGTCATCGCCGCCGATCCCAAGACGCTCGGCCAGATTCGCCAGCACTGCCACAAGGAACTGCAGAACAGGATCGTCGGCGAGGTGGCCAAGGACCTGATCAACCAGCCGGTCGAGTCGATCGAGCGGGCCCTCGCGATGGCCTGACGGGCGTGCGGGCCTGGTTGTGCGATGTGCTGAGGAGACCGGCCATGGCCGATGCCACAAGACTGCGCGAACGGATGGTCGAAAGGCAGATCTTGGGCCGCGGAATCGTGACGCCAAGCGTGCTATCGGCCTTCCGCGCCGTCCCGCGCGAGGCCTTCGTTCCCGAGAAGATGCGCGAGTTCGCCTACGAGGACGGCCCCTTGCCGATCGGCGAAGGGCAGACGATTTCGCAACCCTACATCGTCGCGCTGATGATCGACGCCGCCGAGATCCCGCCCGGCGGCAAGGTCCTCGAGGTCGGCGCCGGCTCGGGCTATGCCGCCGCGGTGATGTCGCGCATCGCCGGCGAGGTGTTCGCCATCGAGCGGCACGAAAAGCTGGCGCGGTCGGCCGCCGAACGGATCGACGCGCTCGGCTACGACAATGTCTCGATCATCTGCGGCGACGGAAGCCTCGGCCTGCCGGACGAAGCGCCGTTCGACGCGATCCTCGTCGCGGCGGGTGGCGATCACGTTCCCGAGCCGCTGAAGCGCCAGTTGCGGACCGGCGGCCGGCTGGTGGTTCCCGTTGGCGGCGAGGACATTCAATCGCTGCTCTGCATCACCCGCACCGGCGAGCACACCTGGACGGAGCATGACCTCGGGGGCGTGCGCTTCGTGCCGTTGATCGGCCGACATGGCCGCTACGAGAACGGCAGCCGGGCGGCGACCAACCACCAGCCCGCTCGCGAAACGACCTTGCCCCAGCTGATCGCCCAGGCCGCCGAGCCCCTGCCCGGGATCGACGACGAAGCGTTCGCCGCCGCGTTCGACCGGTACGCCAAGCGCAAGGTCGTGCTGCTCGGCGAATCCAGCCACGGCACGCACGAATTCTACGCCGCGCGCGCGGCGATCACGAAGCGCTTCGTCGAGCGGCACGGCTTCACCATCGTCGCCGCCGAAGCCGATTGGCCGGATGCGGCCGTGCTCGACCGGCACATCCGCCATCAGCGTCCGCGCCCCGAAGTCCGGCGGCCGTTCCTGCGCTTCCCGACATGGATGTGGCGCAACCCTGTCGTCGTGCAGCTGATGCACGACCTGCACGCGATCAACCGCGATCGCGCGCCGGAGCGAATGGCAGGGTTCTACGGGCTCGACATCTACAACATGTCGGGCTCGATCGAGGCCGTGCTCGCCTATCTCGACGAGCACGACCCGCAGGCGGCCCGGGTGGCACGCGAACGCTACGGCTGCCTGACGCCGTGGCAGGCCGACCCGGCGACTTACGGCCGGGCGGCGCTTACCCGGGGCTACGCCGAGTGCGAGCAGCAGGTCGTCGCCGAATGCCGCGAGCTGCTGCAGCGAGCGCTCCATCAGGACGGCGAGATGTTCGGCGCGGCGATGAACGCGCGCCTCGTCGCTGCCGCCGAGCGCTATTACCGCATCATGTATTACGGCGGCGCAGACAGCTGGAACCTGCGCGACAGCCACATGGCGGAGACGCTCGAGCACCTGCTGCAGCATCGCGGACCCCAATCGAAGGCGATCGTGTGGGCGCACAACAGCCACATCGGCAATGCCAGCGAGACCGAGATGGGCCAGGTGCGCGGCGAGCACAACATCGGCCAGCTCGTCCGCGAGCGGTGGGGCGAACGCGCGGCGCTCATCGGCTTCGGCACCCACACGGGCACCGTCACCGCGGCGACGGACTGGGACGGCGACCACGAAACCAAGCGCGTGCTCCCCTCGCGCGTCGATTCGTACGAGCGGTTGTGCCACGACAGCGGCGTCGGGCGCTTCCTGCTCGACCTTGCGCCGGGTCGCCACGAGGCGCTCCGCCGCCGCCTCGAGGAGCCGCGCCTCGAGCGTTTCATCGGCGTCATCTACCGCCCCGAGACCGAGCGCTGGAGCCATTACAGCGAGGCGGTCCTGCCCGGCCAGTTCGATGCCTATGTCTGGTTCGACGAAACCCGCGCGCTCAGGCCGTTGCGCCCGCACGAACCTCACGAAGGGGTGCCGGACACCTTCCCGTTCGGAGAGTAGATAAGCTTCAATTGGCGAATAGAATTGGATTTTGGCGTGTGTTATCGGGCGGGCCAGGGATCAAATCGACGAGTCAACATGGCTACGACCGGACCAGCGCCGAAACGAGGCGTCGGCTTCCTGCCGCCGCCCGATTTCAAGGGCCAATCCATCGCCGTGCGCTTGGGACGCCGGATTCGCGACCCTATCAACGGCTGGCTGTCCAAGCAGTCGCTGATCGGCGACGATCCGCTTGTCGATCCGAGCGAGCTTCCCGGCCTGGTCGAGCTCGGCCGCCACTGGCGGACGATCAGGGACGAGCTGCTGCCGCTGCTTGCCGAGCGGCAAAAGATCCCGGCTTTCCGCGACATCTCGCCGGACCATCGGCGGATCGCCACCGACAGCAAGTGGAAGAGCTTCTTCCTCGAAGGCTACGGCTTCCGTGCCGAGGAGAACTGCGCCCGCTGCCCCAGGACGATGGCGCTGCTGAAGAAGGTGCCGGGCCTCGTGGTCGCGTTCTTCTCGATCATGGAGCCGGGAACGCAGGTGCCCCCGCACCGCGGCGTGACCAAGGCGTGGTACAATTGCCATCTCGGCCTCGTCGTGCCCGAAGGCAAGGTCGGCATCGAAATCGCCGGATGGCCGGTGGGCTGGCGCGAGGGCGAGTGGCTGGTGTTCGATGAAACCAACATGCACCGGGTGTGGAACGAGACGGACGAAGACCGCGTCGTGCTGTTCCTGCAGGTGCGGCGGCCGATGACCTGGCGCGGCAAGCTGGCGGCGAAGGCGCTGTTCAAGATGATCCGCCATTCGAGCTTCGTGCAGGACGTTCGGCGCAGCCTGAGCGCGCGCTGACGAGGCCAAGTCGTAACGAAATTCGCTTAGAACGCGGTTAACAGCGCCCGGTTCACTCGGCTCGTCGGCGCGTATACCACGGTTCGTCGCGTAAATTCTTGCCGGATTCCCTGCGCTTGGCTTAACCCTTCCGAAGGGATCGGCGGGTAGCAACGGGGTGATGAAGTTGGCACTATTCGAACGGTATTTTGCACCGCTCGCTTTGGCGGCTGCAACGGTAGTGCCGGCACACGCCACCAACGGCACGCTGGATGCGCAGTTCGACAGCGTCATCGGCAACGCCGGCTCGACGCCCGACTTCACGGCCCATTACGATACGTCGCTCACCCAGCAGATCGCCCAGCTTGCGGCGGATGACCGCGGGCGGATCGGCGTCGCCGCCATCGACCTGTCCACCGGCAAGGTCGTCTCGGTGCTCGGCAACCAGCGCTTCCCGCTGGCCAGCACGAGCAAGATCGCGATCGTCGCGACCTTCCTGCGCGGTGTCGACCAGGGGAAGTGGAGCCTCGACGACCGGTTCCCGATGATGGTCACCTCGAGCCGCGCGGGCCGGTTGCTGAGCGCCCGTGACCTGATCGAGCTGGCGATCACGCGCAGCGACAACCAGGCGGCCGACGGGCTGCTGCGTGTCGTCGGCGGCCCCGATGCGGTGAACGAATGGGTCCACAGCGCCGGAATCAAGGACTTCAGCCTCAATCGCGACATCTACACCCTGGTCCGCGAGGATGGCGCCATCGATCCCGCGCGCCAGGTGGACATGCGCGATTCCGCCACCCCGCTCGCCATGGCCACGCTGCTCAAGGGGCTCTACGACGGCCGCTGGCTGAGCGCGTCGAGCCGCAATGTCCTGCTCGGCGCCATGGGCCGCTGCAAGACCGGCCCGCAGCGTATTCCGGGGCAGCTTCCCGATGGCGTGGACGTCGCCCACAAGACCGGCACGCTTTACAACACTTCGAGCGATGTCGGGATCGTCACCGGTCCCGACGGCCACGCGATCGCGATGGCAATCTACGTGACCGGCGGCAAGAACAACCATCAGTACCGGTTCGAGAAGATCGGAACGATCGCCCGCGCCGTTTACGATGGCTATGAGGCGCAATGGCCAGGGCAGCCGGGACAGGTCTGGACCACTGCCAGCTATCCCCGGACCGCCTCCGCCTCGGCTCCCTAGGCAAGCCTGGCGCAAACAAAAAAGGGCGCGGCCATGGCGGCCGCGCCCTTCCTTGTTCGTTGACGAACCGGCGATCAGTCGGCCGAAGTCGTCGTCGAGGTCGCGTCGCTGGTGGCGGCGGTCGCGTCAGCAGCGCTGGTGGCTTCGCTGGCCGCGGCAGCCGCGTCGGTCGAAGCTGCGCTGGCTGCGCTGGCAGCCGCGTCGGCGTTCGCGTTGGCGTCGGCCATCGCCGAGTCCGAAGTGGCGCTGGCGGCGTTGTCGGCTTTGCTCGAGCAAGCAGCGAGCGACAGGGCGGCGCCGGCAACGGCGGCGGCGAGAACGATCTTGCGCATGTTTTGTGTATCCTTGAACAGCGACTGGGAAAGCGGGCCGTCAGGTATCCCCTCGGACCCGCGAAACCCGCCCGAGAGCCGGTTTCAAGGCGCGGGAATAATGGCGGGATTGTGGCAGCGCAAGCGAATTGTGGCAGCTTGCCACAATTGCGAGGGACCAGCCGAAAGCGGCTGACCTGCGTTTCGGGCGCTGCTAGGACCAGGCCATGTCCGAAAAGCAGCATCTCTACCTGGTCGACGGTTCGGCCTACATCTTCCGCGCCTATCACCGCCTGCCACCGCTGACCAACCCGCAAGGCACGCCGGTCGGCGCCGTCTATGGCTACACCACGATGCTGTGGAAGCTGGCGGAAGACCTGCACAAGGCCGACGGACCCACGCACCTCGCGGTCATCCTCGACAAGGGCAGCCACAGCTTTCGCAACGAGCTCTATGATCAGTACAAGGCCAACCGGCCCCCGCCGCCCGAGGACCTCAAGCCGCAGTTCCCGCTGATCCGCGACGCGACGCGCGCCTTCAGCCTGCCGTGCATCGAGGAGGACAATCTCGAAGCCGACGACCTCATCGCCTCCTACGCCAAGGAAGCGACCCGGCGCGGCTGGGACGTGACCATCGTCAGCTCGGACAAGGACCTGATGCAGCTCGTTGGCCGCTGCGCCGAGCCGCACGATGGGCACGACGGCGGATGCATCGACATGCTCGACACGATGAAGAACCAGCGGATCGACGTTGCCGAGGTCGTCGAGAAGTTCGGCGTCGGACCCGAGCTCGTCGGCGACGTGCTGGCGCTGATGGGCGACAGCGTCGACAACATTCCCGGGATCTACGGCATCGGCCCGAAGACCGCGTCGAAGCTGATCCAGGACCACGGCTCGCTAAGGGCCGCGCTCGACGCCGCTCCGGCGATGAAGCCCGGCAAGCTGCGCGACCGGCTGATCGAGGGGCGGGAAATGGCCGAGCTGTCGCGCATCCTCGTGCAACTGAAGGACGACTGCGAGCTGCCGATGCCGCTCGACGATTTCAAGCTCGACACCGTGCCCAAGGAGCCGCTTGCCGCGTTTCTTGCCGAACATGGCTTCACCAGCCTGCTGAGGCGGCTCGAAGGCGGGGCAGGTAGTCCTGGCCGGTCGACCGAGCTCGATCCGCCGAAGCAGGCGACGGCCGGCGCGCGCGCCTCGTCGCAAGGCAATCGGCAGGACTTGCCGGAATTCCCTCCGGTCGACCGTTCGACTTACGAATGCGTCCAGACGGTCGAACGGCTCGAGCACTGGATCGAGCGCGCCTTCGCCGCCCGCGCGGTCGCAATCGACACGGAGACAAGCTCGATCGATGCGATGCGCGCCGACCTTGCCGGCGTCAGCCTCGCGCTCGGGCCGAACGACGCCTGCTACATTCCGCTCGGTCACGGCGGCAGCGACATGTTCGCCGAGAAGCCGCCGCAGATCGACAAGGCCCGGGCGATCGCGCTCCTCAAGCCGTTGCTTGAAAGCGATGCCGTCCTCAAGATCGGGCAGAACATCAAGTACGACATCAACATCCTCGCCCGCAACGGCATCGCCCTCGCCCCGGTCGACGACACGATGATCGTCAGCTTCGCGCTGGACGCGGGACGGTCGCCGGAAGGCATCGGCGGCGGGCACGGCATGGACGAGCTTGCGCAGCGCCACCTCGGTCACCAGACGCTGACCTTCAAGGACGTGTGCGGCAGCGGCAAGAAGCAGATCCCGTTCGGCGAAGTGCCGCTCGACCGGGCGACCGAATACGCCGCAGAGGACGCGGACGTGACCTGGCGGCTCCACCAGGTCCTGAAACCGCGCCTGGCCCTCGAGCACGGCACGCGCATCTACGAACGTGTCGACCGCCCGCTGATCCCCGTCGTCGCCGAGATGGAGCGCCACGGCATCAAGGTCGATCGCCAGCGCCTCGCCAAGCTGTCCGAGGAGTTCGCTCACGAAATCGCCCGAATCGAGCAGGAAATCTACGACTGCTGCGGCGAGCAGTTCACCATCGGCAGCCCGCAGCAACTCGGCCGCATCCTATTCGACAAGATGGGCTACAAGGGCGGGCGCAAGGGCAAAAGCGGCCAGTACTCGACCGACCAGGCGATCCTCGAGGGCCTCGCCGCGCAGGGCGCCGAAGTCGCCACCAAGGTGCTCGACTGGCGCCAGCTGGCCAAGCTCAAGAGCACCTATACCGACGCGCTGCAGCAATCGATCAACCCGGCGACGGGCCGCGTCCACACCAGCTACTCGCTGGTCGGCGCGCAGACCGGCCGCCTCAGCTCGACCGACCCCAACCTGCAGAACATCCCCATCCGCACCGCCATCGGCCGACAGATCCGCGAGGCCTTCGTGCCCGAGAGCGGCAATGTGCTCCTCGCCGCCGACTACTCGCAGATCGAGCTGCGCCTCGCCGCGCACATGGCCGACGTGCCGCCCCTGAAGGAAGCCTTTGCCGCCGGCGAGGACATTCACGCACGCACCGCGCAGGAGATGTTCGGCACGGTCGACCGCGACACGCGGGCGCGGGCCAAGACCGTCAACTTCGCGATCCTCTACGGCATCAGCCGCTGGGGCCTCGGCGGCCGGCTCGGCATCGACGCCGACGAGGCGCAATCGATCATCGATCGCTACTTCCAGCGCTTTCCGGGCATCCAGCGCTACATCGTCCACACCCTCGAACAGGTGCGCGAGCGCGGCTATTCGGAGACGCTGTTCGGCCGCAAGACCTGGTTTCCGCGGATCAACTCGCGCCACCCGCCCGAGCGCCAGGGGAGCGAGCGCGCGGCGATCAACGCCCCGATCCAGGGAACCAGCGCCGACATCATCAAGCGCGCGATGGCGAGGATGATGCCGGCGCTGAACGATGCCGGGCTCGGTCACGTGAAGATGCTGCTGCAGGTCCACGACGAACTCGTGTTCGAGCTGCCCGAAGCTGACCTCGCCGCGGCATCACCGGTGATCGAGCGGGTGATGGCCGAAGCCGCCCTCCCGGCGGTTGCGCTCGACGTGCCGCTCGGCGTCGAGATCGGCCACGGGCCGAGCTGGGATGCGGCGCATTGACCGCGCCTGCCCTGCTCAGGCGGGAAGCAGCTGGATCAGTTTCGCCGAGGCGCCGTCCTGCAGCACGAAGATGCTGCCGTCCGCGGCCTCCTCGACCTCGCGGATGCGCGCGCCGAGGGAAATGCGCCCCGCTTCGACGGCGGTGCCGCCGCTGACCCGCACGCGCACGATTCCCTGCTGGACCAGCCCGCCGAGGATGAAATCATTGTTCCAGCCGGCGAAGCGGGTGCCATGGTACTGGATCATCCCGCTCGGCGCGATCACCGGGGTCCAGCTGAGCAGCGGAGCCGTGTACGCCGGATTGGTCGAGTGGCGCGGGATCGGCGTGCCGTCGTAATTGTCGCCTTCCGACACGTTCGGCCAGCCGTAGTTCCCGCCCGGCTCGATCAGGTTGAACTCGTCGCCGCCCATCGGGCCCATTTCGCTCTCGAACAGCCGGCCGTCGCTGGCGAAGACGAGCCCGTAGGGATTGCGGTGGCCGAGCGTCCAGATTTCGGGCTTGGCGCCCACGGTGGAGGCGAAAGGATTGCCGGCCGCCGCGGTGCCGTCGAGATTGAGGCGGACGATCTTGCCGAGCGTGCCGGACAGGTCCTGCGCCGGCGTGAATTGCTGTCGCTCGCCCGTGCTGACGAACAGGTACCGGCCGTCGGGCGAAAACGCCATGCGGCCGCCGGGCTGGCCACCCGTCGTCGTGGGCGTCGCGCGCCACACCACCGTCAGCCCGGTCAGGCCGGGTGTGCCGGCAAGGTTCAGCGTCGCCTGGGCGACGGCAAGCCGCTCACCACCGGTGGCGGGTTCCTCGTAGCTCAACCAGACCCGGCCGTTGGTCGCGTAGGCGGGATCGAGGGCCACGTCGAGCAACCCGATCTGCCCGGAATAGGTCACGGCCGGGACTCCGCTGACCTCGGTCTTGGCGCCCGCGCTCGTGACCAGCTGCAGCTTGCCGGGCTTTTCCGTGACCAGCAGACGCCCGTCGGGCAGGAACACCATGGCCCAGGGCGTGGCGAAAGTGGCGATCGTTCGCTGCGTTACCGCGGTCGTGGTCGGGGCCGGCGTGGTCGTCGGGGTCGGCGCGGAGCTTGGCGAAGGAGCGGGCGTGCCGCCGCTACCCCCGCCGCCACAGCTGGACAGCACCAGCGCGAGCGCGAGCGGTGCGGTGCTTGCGATGCCCATCATGCCGACGACCTCCCCACGGGAGAAACGCAGCGACCCCAGCGCTTGTGAACCGCCGCGTCCAAGGTGAACGAACGGGCCTACGGGTGCTTCTTCTCCCGCGTCGATTCCACCATCCCTGCGGTGATGAAGCCCATCGGCTGCACTTCCATCGCGCGCTTCTTCAGTTCGCCCTGCATGGCCTGGTAATCGGCTTCCATCTGCTCGGTCACCGTCGGCCGGCTGTCATCGAGCGCCTCGGCAAAGTCCGCGGCGGTAACCTCGCTCGCCTTCTCGCTGTTGCGGCGAATGGCGACGAGGCCCGCGCGGCGGACCACGTCGTAAAGGTCCGCGCCGGTGTATCGCTCGGTCTGCGCGGCGATGCTGTCGAGGTCGACATCCTTGGCGAGCGGCATGTTGCGCGTGTGAATGCCGAGGATCAGCCGCCGGCCGGGGGCGTCGGGCGGGCCGACATAGACCAGCTCGTCGAAGCGGCCCGGGCGCAGCAGCGCGGGATCGACCAGCCACGGGCGGTTGGTCGCGCCGATCACGACGATCGCGTTCAGCTCCTCCATCCCGTCCATCTCGGCGAGGATGGTGTTGACCACACGCGCGGTGACCTGCGGCTCGTTGGCCTCGGTGCCGCGAGCCGGCACCAGGCTGTCGATCTCGTCGATGAAGATCACGCACGGTGCGACCTGGCGCGCGCGGGCGAACATGCGGCTGATCTGCTGCTCGCTCTCCCCATACCACTTGGACAGCACGTCGGAGCTCTTCATCGAGATGAAGTTGGCCTCCGCCTCCTTGGCGACGGCCTTCGCCAGCAATGTCTTGCCCGTGCCCGGCGGGCCGTACAGCAGGAAGCCCTTGGCCGGCCGGATGCCGAGACGGTCGAACGCCTCGGGGTTCCTGAGGGGCAGTTCGACGCCCTCGCGCAGCCGTTCCTCGGCGTAATCGAGTCCGCCGATATCGTCCCAGCCGATGGTCGGCGTCTGCACCATGACCTCGCGCATCGCGCTCGGCTGCACGCGCTTCAGCGCCTCGCGGAAGTCGTCCTTCTCTACTTGCAGGGTCTCAAGCACCTCGGGAGGAATCGTGCGCGCGTCGAGATCGAGCTTGGGCATGATCCGCCGAACCGCCTCGATCGCCGCCTCACGCGCCAGGGCCGCGAGATCCGCGCCGACGAACCCGTGCGTGCTGCGCGAGAGTTCCTTCAGGTCGACCCCTTCGCCGAGCGGCATGCCGCGGGTGTGGATCGCGAGGATTTCCTTGCGGCCCTGTTCGTCGGGGACGCCGATGACGATCTCGCGGTCGAAGCGGCCCGGGCGGCGGAGCGCTTCGTCGATGGCCTCCGGCCGGTTGGTGGCGGCGATGACGACGAGATTGGAGCGGGCATGCAGTCCGTCCATCAGCGTCAGCAGCTGGGCGACCAGCCGCTTTTCCGCCTCGCCGGTGACGTTTCCGCGCTTGGGCGCGATCGAATCGATCTCGTCGATGAAGATGATCGAGGGCGCGGCGCGCTGCGCTTCCTCGAACACCTCGCGCAGGCGCTTCTCGCTCTCGCCATAGGCCGAGCCCATGATCTCAGGGCCGTTGATGGTGAAGAATTGCGCATCGCTTTCGTTCGCGACCGCCATGGCGAGGCGCGTCTTGCCGGTGCCCGGCGGGCCATGGAGCAGCACGCCCTTGGGCGGATCGACGCCGAGCCGGGTGAACAGCTCGGGGTAGCGCAGCGGCAGCTCGACCATCTCGCGCAACTGCTTGATGGTCTCGTCCATCCCGCCGACGTCGTCGTAGTTGATGATCGCCCGGCTGTCGCGCGGCTCTTCGAACTCGGCGCGCAGCTCGACCTCGGTGGTCTCGTCGATGTGGACAATGCCCTTGGGCACCGTGGCGATGACCTGCAGGCGGATTTGCGTCAGCGCGTAGGCCGGCGCGTTGAACATCCGGCGCACCTCGGGCGGCACGTCCTGCACCGGCTGCTGGCCGTGCGTGGCGACGAGATCGCCGGCGACCAGCGGCTTCTGGAAGAACACCCGTTTCAGCGCCTCGGTCGGCCCGTGCAGGCGCATCTCGCGCTGCGCCGGGGCGAACACGACGCGCGTCGCCGGTTTCGATTCGGCGCGGCGGATGGTGACGTGCTCGCCCGACGAGGTCCCGGCGTTGGCGCGCTGCAGGCCGTCGAGGCGGACGACCGCGAGCATCTCATCCTCGGGATAGCCGGGAATGGCGACCGCGGCGGTGAGCCGCTTGCCTTCGATCTCGACGAAATCGCCGTCGGTGATGCCGAGCGCCTGGAAGGCCGAACGGGGCATCCGGGCGACGCCCTGGCCGCTTTCCTCCTGCCGGGCGGCGGCGACCTGCAGCCGGATCGTCCCTTGCTTCACCTTTTCCGCTACGTCAGCCATCGGCCCGCTCGCTCCCGGTTACTGTTCTCATGAAGCCACAGCTAGGGACCGGTTTGCCGATTGCAAACCCCCACGCGCGGCCGTGCACTGGGACAATGCCCGCCGGTATGCGGTGTTTCCCGCGAGCGGCCAAGAAAAAAGCCCGGGCGTTGCCGCCCGGGCTGGAAGTTTTGGGAGAGGATGCCTGAAAGGCCCGACGCATATGTTGCACCTGCTCACATATCGCAAGTGCGAAATGAACATCGGTTGTTGCAAAGCGCGCAACTTTACGGGTTTTGCCTTATTCCACCGATGGTTAGGGCGCGCATGGTGATCCTCCCCTTGCCCGACGATGTTGCGCTGCGACAGGATGACCGATGGGTCCGCCGGGCAAAAAGCGGTTGCGCGGGACACCATCCTGCCTAGGACTTGGGCCAATCTTGTTCTTGGAAAGGCGCGCGATGCAAAAGCTTTATCCCAACGCCGCGGCGGCGCTCGACGGGGTCTTGCGCGACGGGTTGCTGATCGCCGCGGGCGGGTTCGGCCTGTGCGGCGTTCCCGAGCGCCTGATCGAGGCGATCCAGGCGAGCGGGGCCAGGGACCTGACGTTCGCCAGCAACAACGCCGGCATCGACAACGAAGGCATCGGCAAGCTCCTGCGCACCAGGCAGGTCAGGAAGATGATCAGCTCCTACGTCGGCGAGAACAAGGAGTTCGAGCGGCAGTTCCTCGCCGGCGAGCTCGAGGTCGAGTTCTGCCCGCAGGGCACGCTGGCCGAGCGCATGCGCGCGGGCGGCGCGGGCATTCCGGGCTTCTACACCAAGACCGGCGTCGGCACCGCCGTCGCCGAGGGCAAGGAAACTAAGGTCTTCGACGGCGAGGAGTACCTGCTCGAGCGGGGGATCTTCGCCGACCTTTCGATCGTCAAGGCATGGAAGGCCGACGAGACCGGCAACTGCGTGTTCCGCAAGACGGCGCGCAACTTCAACCTCCCCGCCGCGACATGCGGCAAGGTGTGCGTGGTCGAGGTAGAGGAAGTGGTCCCCGCGGGCGCGCTCGACCCCGACTGCATCCACCTTCCCGGCATCTTCGTCCAGCGGATGATCATAGGCAGCCCCTACGACAAGAAGATCGAGTTCACGACCACCCGCGAGCGCGAGGCCGCATGACCCGGAAGGCGTGGATCGTCGCCATGGCGGGGGCGCTTCTTGCGTCGGGTGCGCTCGCCCAGTCCGCCGAGCGTGCCGCGCCGGTACCCCCGGCCGGGACCGCGGCCGCCCCGGCTCCGGCCTCGCTCTCCGGTCTGCAATTCCTGTACGGCTCGGGCGAGTCGGCCGCCTTGTCGCGGCAGACATATGCGGCCCTCGAAGGGTTTGCACTGGCTCAAGCCGCGCGCCGCCCGGCCGACAGCGTCATCCTCGCCGAAGGCGCCACGCCGGCGGCGCCCGACTGGGTACCCTGCGGCGACAAGCCGCTCGCGGTCGTGTTCGACATCGACGAAACCGTGGTCCTCAACGCCGGCCTGATGCATTCCCGCGCGGGCGGGCCGGGCGCGCCGCGCGATATGACGGTGCTGCCCGTTCCCGGCGCTCCCGAGGCGATTCGCGCCCTCAAGGCGGCGGGCATCACACCGATCTACATCACCAACCGGACCACCAACATGACCGACGCGGTGATCGCCGCGCTGGTTTCCGTCGGGCTCGACGCGCCGGTGCACGGCGAGACGCTGCTTCTCAATGGCGACGACGCGCTGCGCGGCAACAAGGACGGCCGCCGCTCGTCGATTGCCGGCAAGTGGTGCGTCGTCGCGATGGCCGGTGACCAGCTCGCCGACTTCTCCGAGCTGTTCAATCGCATCGTCTCCGTCGCCGACCGGCGGCGCGCCGCGCTCTCAGGGCCGATCGCGGCCGAATGGGGCCGCGGCTGGTTCGTATTGCCCAACAGCGCCTACGGCACCGCGCTCAAGGGAACGCTCGACGAAATCTTCCCGGCCGACAAGACGAAGGACTAACGCTGATGCCCTGGGACCGCAACCAGATGGCCGCCCGCGCGGCGCAGGAACTGGAGGACGGCTACTACGTCAACCTCGGCATCGGTATCCCGACGCTCGTCGCCAATCACATCCCCCCTGGCATGGACGTGACCCTGCAGAGCGAGAACGGCATGCTCGGGATCGGCCCGTTCCCTTATCCGAACGAGGTCGATCCCGACCTCATCAACGCCGGCAAGCAGACCATCAGCGAGCTGCCGCGCAGCGCCTATTTCGACAGCGCGACGAGCTTCGGGATGATCCGCGGCGGGCACATCGACCTCGCCGTGCTCGGGTCGATGGAAGTCTCCGAGGACGGCGACATTGCCAACTGGATGATCCCGGGCAAGATGATCAAGGGCATGGGCGGGGCGATGGACCTCGTCGCCGGGGTCAAGAAGATCATCGTGGTGATGGAGCACACGGCCAAGGACGGCAGCCCCAAGTTCATCCCCCACTGCAACCTGCCGCTCACCGGCAAGAACGTCGTCGACATGATCATCACCGACCTCGCCGTGTTCCAGCGGCCCGATCATCACAGCCCGTTCGAGCTGATCGAGCTGGCGCCCGAGGTGACGGCGGACGAAGTGGCCGCGAAGACAACCGCGCATTACGCGGCCTGAGCACCTCGCGGTGGTCAACGCACACTACGTCGAAAGTAGTAATCCTCGTCGGCTGGTCGTTAGCGAGTCGCTTGCCGAAGTTATTTGTCAAGCATAAGTAGCCGCGGGCCGGGGGAATTCTCGGAAGATCAAAGAGTTCGATTCTCGTCGATCGGTCTTGGTCAGGGCATGCATTGGTTTGCGCGCGATCATTTTATCGCGGGTAGGCTTCGATTCGAAATGCACGGAAGTTTTTGACGTCCTTTCGAAAGGAACTTCAAAATGCCCAAGCTCTTGAAACATTCTTCATTTGCTCGCTCAACGCGTATCGCGCTTTTCTCGGCCGCCGCCTTCCTGGCACCTCTGCTGGCAAGCGCGCCTGCCCATGCCGCGGACCCGATCCCCGTCGCTGGCGGCCTCAACGCCCCGCGCGGCCTCGCGTTCGGACCCGACGGCAATCTCTACGTCGCCGAGGGGGGCACCGGCGGCACGAATTCGACCGCCGGCCAGTGCGACCAGGTCGTGCCGCCGATCGGCCCCTACACCGGCAGCGAGACCGGCGGCCGCATCTCGATGATCGATTCGCAGGGCAATCGCACGACCGTCATCGATACCCTGCCCTCGAGCCAGACCAACGAGATGTCGCTGGTCAGCGGAGTTGCCGACATCGCCTTCATCGGCAAGACCATGTACGCGATCCTCGCCGGCGCGGGCTGCTCGCATGGCGTGACCTCGCTGCCGAACGCGGTCCTCAGGATCGACCCGGCCTCGCACAGCGCGACGATGGTCGCCAACCTCAGCGCCTACCAGCAAACTCACCCGACGGCGGTCATCGAGCCCGACGATTTCGAGCCGGACGGCACGTGGTACAGCATGCTCGCGGTCAACGGCGCGCTCTATGCCGTCGAACCGAACCATGGCGAGATCGACAAGATCACCACCGGCGGCGACATCAGCCGCTTGATCGACATCTCGGCGAGCCAGGGTCACGCTGTGCCGACCGCGCTGGCCTATCACGGGAACTTCTATGTCGGGAACCTCGGCCCGTTTGCGCCCAACATGAGCGGCACGTCGAAGGTCTGGAAGGTCAATCCCGGCGGCCAGATCAAGGCCGTGGCTTCCGGCTTCGACCTGATCCTCGGCCTCGCATTCGACAACTACGACCGCATGTACGTGCTCGAAATGGCCGCGGGTGGGCAACTGCCGGCACCGTTCGCCGGACGAATCACGCGTGTCGAGCCGTCGGGCAAAAAGACGGTCATTGCCGATCATCTCATGTTCCCCACGGGGATGACGGTCGGTCCTGACGGCTTTCTCTACGTCTCGACCTTCGGTTTCGGCACGCCGCCGGGGAGCGGCCAGATCGTGAAGTTCGACATCACGCACTGAGGGCGCGAACGGCCCTTCGGGAAAGCCGGTACGGCGGTGGAATTGCGGCGGGAATTCCGCCGCCGAGATCCTTCGGCGAAGCATTTCTTAGCCTCGGGTAAAGAGGATTCGCTGGTCGCCGGCCGGCCCACGTCCTACCTCGCGTTCATCATCGTAGCGAAAGGAACCCCCATGACCATTCAGCTCGGCCAAATCGCCCCCGATTTCGAAGCGGACACGACGCAGGGCCACATCCGCTTTCACGAATGGCTCGGAAACAGCTGGGGCGTGCTGTTCAGCCATCCGAAGGACTTCACGCCAGTGTGCACCACCGAGCTCGGTGAAGTCGCCCGCCTGCGCCCGGAGTGGGACAAGCGCAACGTCAAGACCATCGGCCTGTCGGTCGATCCGGTCGACTCGCACAACAAGTGGGAAGGGGACATCGAGGAGACACAAGGCTACAAGGTCGACTTCCCGATGATCGCCGATCCCGACCAGAAGGTCGCGCAGCTCTACGACATGGTTCACCCCGATACCGACGCAACCATAACCGTGCGCTCGGTGTTCGTGATCGACCCGAACAAGAAGGTCCGCCTCAGCTTCACCTATCCGCCGAGCACCGGCCGCAACTTCGCCGAGATCCTCCGCGCGATTGACAGCCTGCAGCTGACCGACGCCCGCGGCGTTTCGACGCCGGTCAATTGGGAGCCTGGCGACCGAGTCGTGATATCGCCGAAGCTTTCGGACGAGGAGGCGCTGGCGAAATTCCCGCAAGGTTTCGAGAAGCAGAAGCCTTACCTGCGGCTGGTCGATCTCGAGGCCGTGCCCGAAACGGCCGCGTAAGGCGAATGGATCCTCCCCGGGCCGCGCTCGGGGGGGGGGGATAGGCCAGGAAGCTCGAGCAAGGCGCTTCAAATGGCGCGGGATCGGGGATGGCGTGATGCGTCTGACGGCGGCACAGCTGGGCGCGCTTCCCGAGCGTCTGGACTGGCGCCGGGTGCATGGCGGACGCCGCCCGAAGGCGCTGCAGATCGCCGCTTGACTGGGCTCACGGCGTGTTGCTTCAGTGCGTTCATTGTCTTCGAAGCGGACATTGCGCGCGAACGGCTAGTCTAATGCGTTCCCCGAAGCCCGCGGGGCGGCTGCACTTTCCCTGAAGCGCTCGAAGTAAAGTCTGCGGAATGCCAGCGTTGGCTGATCGGTGCGGACCGATCGTTCTTGCGCTGGCGGCGGGACTTCGCTCGGCTGCGAGCTTTCAAGAACCGCTTTGTCCTCGTCAGCAATTCGCCGATTGGTTCGGCGAAACCACCAGTCAAACCCGCGCCAGCGGGCAAAGTTGCGTATCGTGATTATGGTCAGCTTTGTGCGATTGTCGTCGACAGGCAGGCAAATTGCTAGCATTCGAAGAAGCCGGGCTCCGGGATCGATGAAAAGTTCCATCGCGTTTGGCGAGCGATAATCGAGCCGTGCGTCGCGCTCTCGCCCCTCCACTGTATTCTCAACTCGCGCGCCGTAAGGCGCTTCCGTCCATGAAACGTCCATCCGCCCGCCAACATACTTCGCGACAAAGCGCCCAATCGTTGCCTGATGGACGAATGGAAGGTGAGGAGAATCGAGCATGTTCTCCATCGCCCGCGTCCAGTGAGTTCCCCACAATGAGGATTGCGCGCAAAGCTTCACGCCCGGCTCCATCAGGCTTTCGCTCGGCTGTGGCTCGTCGCGAGGCTCAAAGCCCGTATAGAGCCACAAGAGCCCGCCAACCTCTCGCAGTGGCAGCGCGGTTGCACCGAGCAGTTCGCGTTTGGCGTCGGGGTTCCAAGGAACATGGCAATTGCGGCCGCTGCCGTCGAACCGCCAACCATGGAACGGGCACTCGATAACGCCATCGATGATCCGTCCGAGGGATAGCGCAACGCCGCGATGAGGGCAGCGGTCAATCAGGGCGCGAGGTTTGCCCTCCTTGTCGCGAAACGCCACCACACGCTCACCGGCAATATGCAATGCCAGCAACGCACCTTGAGGCAAGTCACTCGCCAAACCGACTATCGTCCAGAGATTGGCAAATCCAACAAACATGGGGAATGTTGAACTACATCGGGCGCGACCGTCAGTGCTAGCGATAATTCTCGGGCTCGTGAGTCTAACGTCTTGTCTGGATGGCTCCCACATTGCATGCGACGATACGATTGTTGCGTGGGTCGGAAGCAGTCTTGTCTTCGGCCTGTTGATGCAGCCGCTTGAACGACTGCTGGCCCTGATGGAGTCCGAGAGCCGGGTCCCAATCTGCAATGCAGGCTAAGGATCTCTCCTTCGATGATCTGGCGCACCATCGTCTCAGCGCCCGCTCGAGCCCTTCCTGACGAGCTGTGGAAGACGCTGACCTGGGACCGCGGCAAGGAGATGGCCGAGCACAAGCGGTTCACGATGACGACCGACGTCGCGGTCTACTTCTGCGATCCACAAAGTCCCTGGCAGCGCGGCTCGAACGAAAACACCAATCGCCTGCTGCGCCAGTACTTCCCCAAAGGCACCGACCTATCGGTGCACAGCCAGGAGCGGCTCAACGAGGTCGCCAGACAGATGAACCGACGGCCGAGGAAAACGCTGGACTACGAAACACCCGCTGAGCGATTTAATGCCAGTGTTGCGATGACCGGCTGAATCGGCAGTGCAAACTGGACATTATCAAAAAACGAGGACGCGACTGTCAGACAAGGGCAAAGGACGGCCGGGGACCTTTCGCCCCACTAATCCGTTAACCCTTCTCTGGAGGTTCGTCGGATGTCCGAATGCGAGGTGATTGCTGGACCGGGGCACGATCATACCCCGGTGCTACTGGTGGTTGAAGATGAGGTGCTCATCCGGCTCTCGATCGCCGAACCGCTCCGCGACGAAGGATACACGGTTCTTGAGGCCTCCAACGCCTCCGAAGCGATCGACCTAGTTGCGACAGGCCATCCGCTCGATTTGGCGATCACTGACGTGCGAATGCCAGGCGGCGTCGATGGTGTTGCACTGAGCCATGCCTTGAAGGAGATACATCCCGCCCTCCCCATCATCCTCATCTCTGGCGACATGTCCCCCGATCGAGATCACCCTGGCGACGGTTTCCTGCGTAAGCCCTTTCAAATGCCAGAGCTCACGAAACTCATCACGGAACTCATGGACCCTGCATGGCTGACCAAGCGACAAGCCCGCAATGCATCGTAGTCGTCGATGGTGACGTTCTGGTAAGGCACGCAATTGCTGATTACCTCCGGCAATGCGGCTACGTGGTGATCGAGGCTTCTTCCACCGACGAAGCCATGATCGTGCTGAACGACGAGAGCCTTAGCGTGGACGCGGTGCTCTGCGATGCGGAAGCGCCAGGAGCACAAAACGCATTCCAGTTTCGCGCGTGGGCTGCGGACCATCGTAAGCACGTGCAGCTCGCCCTCGCGGGGACCGTTGAGGCCGCAGCACACAAGGCCGCCGAGCTGTGTGACAACGGACCTCATCTCGCGCGGCCCTATGATCCCCAGTCGGTGATTGAATATATTCGACGGCTCTTGGGCAGCGTGAAATAGGGACTTGGGTGGTATGCGGCTGGTCAGCTGAGGGCGGAAACGGACCTTCTCGCCAATTCCTTAAAGAAGGCTCGGTCGCATCGCCGGCGCCGTCTTCCAGCGAACAGGGACTCCGGATTAGGCGATCGGCGAGAGTTGTGCTACACGGATTGTGCTGACGTCGAATTATGCGACGGACTTCGGCTTTTGACGGCCGCCAGTTGCTCCCCGGAGCCGTGGCGCAAACCAGACGACGACTTCCTTTCATCTGACGCCTGATGCACGGCCCGTCCGCAATCACGCGGCCGGGCACCATCCGTTTCTTGAAAGGAAACACCCATGGCCAAGATTGGCACCGTTAAATTCTTCAACATCGACAAGGGCTACGGCTTCATTCAGCCCGATGACGGCTCGTCCGACAGCTTCGTGCACGTCTCCGCCGTCCAGGCGGCGGGCATGCAGACGCTCGATAAGGACCAGCGCCTCAACTACGACGTCGAACGCGGCAGCAACGGCAAGGAAAGCGCCGTCAACCTGTCGCGCGCGGCCTGAGCCGCTCGCCCGCCCTCTTCCGTTCGCGGGAGAGGGCAAGCCCTTCTTCCACCATGCACGGGGGACTGCCGATGACCCAGACCAGCGACTACTACGATGCCCGCGCTGACGAGGCTGAGGCCGCTGCGGGGCGCGCTGATCTGGACAACGTGCGCGATCGTGAGATGCGCTCGGCGGCGGTCTTTCGGATGCTCGCCGACAACGTCCGCAAGATCCATATCGCCCGTGCCAAAGCTGAGGTCGTGCGCCAGGAACGCCGGGCGGCAGAAACCGAGAAAGCCGTCCGCGCGCGATGGGAGGCCGAGCATGAGGCATCAACCCGGAGTCCTTCGATCGATGGCGAGGATTACGGCGCAGGATCGTGCAAGGCCGTGTGCAATGAAGAGTGACTCGCCACGAGCGGACAACGCCCGCGCAAGCTGCCGGGTCATGGCCGGACAACCGCAAGTCAACGACCCATTTCGAAACGAGATTGCCTCGAACGACCTGGGCTCATCACCGCGTGAGGACCAGCTCGACCCTCGGGGCGATAGCCAATGCCATTTCGAGATCTCTCGCGCCCATAAGCAACCTATTAGCTCGACCCAATTCACGGGCGGGGACTGGCATTGGCGTCTTGTGACGAACGAGGGGCTTATCCTCGCCAAGGCCGGTGGTTATCCTAACGAGGGCTCGTGCCGTGCAGCGGTGATCGCCTTGCAGCAGCGCGCGGCTACCGCCTCCGTCCAGCTGCACACTGAAGAGCGGCCATGATCGACGTGCCGTTCGCCATCTTCATCTTGTTGCTCGTCCTGATGCTTGGATGGGCCTTCGTCGCGGATGCACGGCGCCGGAACCGAAGGATGCTCGGTGAAAGAGCGGACAAAACTGAGACGAAGCGCCTTTGAGACATCAGCGAGGGTGCGAAGCCACCCGCCGAAAGGAAATTCATGCCAACGCCGCCAATGAAGCCATTTCTGATTACCAAGGACGAGCATGGGCAAGTGCGGCTGACGCTGCGCGAGGTCCGGCACAACAGCCAAGGATACCCCTGGATTCTTCGAACATTGGTTGAACAGACTTTCAGTTCTTCTGTGGCTGCGCGCAGGTATGCGTCGGAGCACTTCGGAGCGAAGCCAGGCGAGTTCACAAGCAAGTAGCCCTGTGCGCGGCAGGATCACGAGCCGAGCCCGAAAGACTCACAACTGGAAAGAAGATCATGGCCAAAGGACAAAAGAGATCGAACCGAGAGGTTCGCAAACCGAAAGCTGAGAAGCCGAAGACAAATGCCTCGCAACCCAGCCAGAAGCCGGGCGCGATCAAGGGTCTCGAGCATATTCGCAACAAATAGCCGGCACTCGACCGCAGCCCTGCAACGCGGCTGCAGAGGCACATGTGTGCAGTGACCTCTGTCTCCAGTGGCTCAGGTCAGATCGATTTCGCGGCTGAGCCGATCATACTCCGCCTGAACTCTGTCGACCTCTTGCTGCTTTGCGTCGCCGCGCCGAAGAGCTTCGCGCACCAAGATGAGGTGCTTTTGCGCCCTCTGCCATTCGGCGAATTTGGGGTCATCTTCTACAGCCACATTTCCTCCATCATTTGCGTCGCGATAAACGTGCTAGATGACAAGGTTTGGAGACCAACATGGCAATCATGCGCTGCCGGGCTCACGCCCCTCACGGCCGAACGCGGGAATACGTAGCAGCCATTAAGCCTGTTGGCTTCCCCGATAGCGCCTTGGTCTGCGGCTCGAAGAATTGCGATGAGCCCGCATTCATCTGGCTCGAAGGCGCCGAAAAGGTAGATTACGATAGTGGCGTTCGCATTTTTCGCGCGTTCACAGATGACGTGAAAGTGCGAGCGGTCTGAGCGTCGCCACCGCGACGTCATGCGAGTTGTCGAGGACGCGCTAGCCTGGATCGACGCGATGCCGGTCGCGGACGCCGTCCGGCGGCTCGTCGCCGTCACCATCGAGGCGCACCGCGTCGATCCGGAGCTGCACCGCGTGGTCACCGAGCAGGTCCCGGTCGGGGCAGCTCGACCAGGTCGATGCGGTCAATCGGGAGGCGCACGCCCGCTTCCGCGTCTATCTTGAAGGACGCCGTGAGGAGCTTGGCGTCGCCGACGTCGCTCTTGCGGCGTTCGTCAGCGCGACGGCGATCGAGGCCGTGTCGCACAACGCGCTGCTGCATTCCGCCGAGGCACCGTCCGGCGAAGCCGTCACGGCGCTGGTCGGCGAAACCACTCGGCCTTATCGTCGGCTATCTCATGCCGGCCTGAATCCTGGCAGGAACTGCGGCCCTCGCCAGACGGTTGCGGGGGCTGACATGGAAATCCAGATCAGCGGACAAGCCGCCCTTCCCGGCCGCCGGGCCGCCGCGCGGACCCTCCCCCGCTGGGCGATGATCCTGCTGATCGCCCTCGCAGCGCGCGCGGTCACCTTCGGCAATCCCATCGTGCACTCAGACGAGGAGTTCTATTTCGTCGCCGCGCGGGCCTGGCTTGACGGCGCGCTGCCCTATGTCGGGGTCTGGGACCGCAAGCCGATCGGACTCTTCCTGATCTACCTGCCGGCTGCGGCGCTGGGCTACCCGGCCGGGGTCTGGGCCTACCAGGCGATGGCGCTTGCCTCGACAACCGCGACGGCGGGGCTCATTGCCCGCCTCGCCGAGCGCGCCGGCTGGAGCCGGGGCGCGCTCGCCGCCGGCGCGACATACATCCTGTGGCTCGACCTGCTCGAAGGCCAGGGCGGGCAGTCGCCGGTGTTCTACAACCTGCTGACGGCCGGAGCCGCCTTGCTGATTTGCCCGCGAGCTGACGACGCGGACAAGCCGCGCCAACGGCTCGTGCGCGGTGTCGCCGCGCTGGCGCTCGTCGGCCTCGCGCTCCAGGTGAAGTACTCGGTCATCTTCGAGGGCCTGTACTTCGGGCTGTGGTGGCTGTGGCGCGAGTGCCGGCTCGGTGCCGGCCGGGGACGGGCGATCGCTGGCGCTGCGCTGCTCGTGGCCTCGGCCGTGGCGCCGACGGCGGCGGCGTGGGCAGGCTACGCCGCGATCGGCCACGCCCGCGAGTTCCTGTTCGCCAATTTCCTGTCCATTGCCGAGCGCAGGACCGATCGACTGGCGGCACAGCTCGCCAACCTCGCCGTCATCGTCGCGGTCCTGGCTCAGCTATTCGTGGGAGCCACGCTCGCCTGGCGACGACGCCAAGGCACCGCCGAGGAACGTGCGCGGCAAACCTGGCTGTTCGGCTGGGCGCTCGCCGCTCTCTTCGGCCTCATCGCCGTCGGCACGTGGTTCAGCCATTACGCCTTGCCAACTCTTGTACCCCTAGCTGCCTGCTCCGCCGGGTTCGTCGCCCGCCACCGTCAAGGACCGAAGATCGCGACTGCCGTTCTTGCCGTCGCCTTTCTCGGCGGACAAGCGATGCTGGAGCTGAAACAGGGCTACCGGGGCGCACCGGCGCAATTCAGCGCCGTCGCGAGGGCGGTCGGCACCGGGCCCGGATGCCTCTATGTCTATTCGGGCGACAGCATGCTTTATGCCGCAACCGAGCGCTGCGCCCTCAGCCGCTACGTCTTCCCGAGCCACCTCGACCGCAAGCGGGAGGAAGGCGCGGTTGGCGTCGATCAGCTTGCGGAAGCCGGCCGCATCATGGATCGGCGGCCCGAGGTCGTCGTGATGCGAGCGCCTTTCTCGGGCGAACGCGCCGACGTGCGGGCGCTGATCTCGCGGCGCCTCAAGCAAGACTATGCCTTGAGGGCACATGTGCCTTACGGTCGCGACTGGGTGGAGGTGTACCACTTGCGCTGACCTGACTCTCCCCTTGGACCCTCTTCGCCGCTCGCGTCCCTACGACTACACATGTAGACGAAACGATCGGATCCTCCCGCCGATCCCCTCAAGGCTCAAAAAACATCTTCCTCCAGGCCCCCGTTCGTGGCTTATGGTCGGGATGGTCCAATCCGCCGTTGCCCGAGCCTTTGGCATGCCTTGCGATTCGTCCCCTGATGGACGGTCCGAGGGCCTTGTCGGGAAGGCCGTCACCCAGCGCCGGGGCCGAAACTCGCGGACTTCCGCGGTTTCCGGCCGACTGGCAGGATGACACCGTGCCACCCGGCGCTCGTTCTCGATCAGGCCGAATGCACGGATGAACGCGCCTTGCGGAATGCATCCCGCCGACCTGTTCGGCGGCCGAGGGATTGAATGATCACGCGCCGCGATTCCCCCTGGCTGGCGCTCACGCTGCTGACGGCGATCGCCACGGTCGGGTTCATCGACCGGATCGTGATGAACGTGCTCGCCGTGCCGGTCCAGAAGGAATTCGGGCTCAGCGACACGCAGGTCGGCCTCCTCACCGGCTTTGCTTTCGCCGCCCTCAACGTCACGCTCGGCATTGCGGTCGCCCGCTATGCCGAGCGCGGCCATCGGCTGTCGCTGATCGCCGCCGGCACGCTGCTGTGGTCGCTGGCGACCGCGGCGTGCGGGTTCGTCGCGAGCTTCACCCAGTTGCTGCTCGCCCGCGTCGGTGTCGGTGTCGGCGAGGCGATCGGGCTGCCGTCGAACCAGTCGGTCATCGGCGACTATTTCCCGCCCGAAAGGCGCGCCACGGCGATGAGCGTGCTGCTGCTGTCGCCGCCGATCGGTGCGTTCATCGGCGCGGCGGGCGGCGGCTGGATCGGCCAGGAGTTCGGCTGGCGCAACGCGTTCCTGATCGCGACGATTCCCGGGGCGGTGCTGGCGGTCGCCGCCTGGCTCCTCGTCGCCGAGCCGCCGCGCGGCCGCCACGACCGCGAGGCGAGCGGCGAAGTGCCGTCGATCCGGGCGGTGCTCGGGCGGCTCGTCGGCTTGCCGAGCGCGCGGCACCTGCTCGCCGGCTCGACCATCGCCTCGCTGGTCGGCTTCGGGCTCAACGGCTTCATCACTTTCCTGCTGGTGCGCAAGTTCTCGATGTCGCTTGCCCAGGCGGCGTTCTTTGCCGCGCTGCTCGGCAGCCTGCCGGGCGCGATCGCGGTGATCGCCGGCGGAAGGCTCGCTGACCGCTACGGGGCCAAGAGGCCTCGCCTCTATGCGGCGATCCCCGGCTGGTGCCTGATCGTCGCGGCGCCGATCTATATTTTCGGAATCACCCGCGGCACGGCGCCGTGGCTGCTCGGTCTCGTGTTCGTCGCCGCGCTGTTCCAGTTCACTTATCTCGGAGTGACGTACGGCGTGTTCCAGAACCTGCTGCACTCGCGCATGCGGGCGACCGGCTCGGCGCTGCTCAACGCGATCTACACGCTGATCGGCCAGGGCCTCGGCACATTGCTCGTCGGGGCGATGAGCGACCGCCTTGCGCTCCGGTTCGGCAGCGCCGACGGGCTCGCCTACGCGATGGCGATCACCGCGGCGATCTACCTGTGGGCCGGGGCGCATTACCTCCTCGCCGCGCGCCATGTCGGGCGGGACATGGCGGGGGTGCGGGGGAGGTGACGGCTAGAGCAGCGCCTCGATCTTGCCGATGACCTCGCCGAACCCCGCGACCAGCTGCCGGTAGGGATCGGGCTTGGTCATGTCGAGGCCGGCCTTCTGCAGGATCGCGACGGGATAATCCGAACCGCCCGCGCGCAGCACGTCGAGGTAGTTCTCCCTCTCCGCCTTGCCGCCATTGAGGATCGACTTGGCGAACCATTCGCCCGCGGTGATCGAGGTGGCGTACTGGTAGACGTAATAGAAGTCCGAGCGGAAGAAGTGCGGCACGTAGGCCCACTCGTTGGCGATGTAGTCCGGCAGGATCATCTTCGGGCCCATGTAGCGCTTGAGGATGTCCATGTAGACCTGGTTGAACTTCTCGCCTGAGACACCCTCGCCCATTTCGGCGAGCTCGTGCGCCTTGAGTTCGAACTCGGCGAACTGGGTTTGGCGGAAGAACGTGCCGCGCAGGTTCTCGAGCCGCTGGCCGAGGTAGAAGATCTTCTCCTCCCTGGTCTTGGCGCGGCCGAGCATGTAGGCGTTGAGCAGCACCTCGTTACAGGTCGAGGCGATCTCGGCGATAAACGTGGCGTAGTTGAACAGCTCGTAGGGCTGCGCGCTTTTCGCGAGCAGGGTGTGCATCGCGTGGCCCCACTCGTGGGCGAAGGTCGACATGCCCTCGTAGTTCTCGCCGAGGTTGAGCAGCAGGTACGGGTGCACGTCGTAGGCCGCGCCAGGATCCATGTAGGCGCCCGAGGCCTTCCCCGGGCGGGGCAGCGGGTCCATCCACTTGGCCGCGGTGTCCTTCGACAGCTCGGCGACGTAGTCGGGGCCAAGCGGAGCGAGCGCCTGCAGCACCGTCGTGCGCATCTCCGGCACGGTGAACTTGCGATCGAGGTGAACGAGCGGCGGGTAGATGTCGTAATACCCGATGTCCGGCAGGGAGAGCATCTTCTGGCGGAGGTCGAAGTAGCGGTGCAACTGAGGCAGCCCGGCGTCAGTCTCGGACACGAGCGTGCGATAGACACTCTCGGGAATGTTCGGCCCGTCGAGCGCGTAGGCGAGCGTGGTCGGATAGTCGCGGGCCTTGGCGCGGAAGATGTCGCCCTTGATCTTGGCGGCATAGGCCGCGCCGAGCGAGTGGTTGTAGGCGCCGTAGGTGGTGAAGAATGTCTCGAACACCTTCTTGCGGTCGTCCCGGTTGGGCGCGTCACGCGTCAGGGTGTAGCCTTGGTCGTCGAGCCGCTGCATGCGACCGTCGGACAGGGTCACCGTCGGCCAGGGAATATCCGCGGCAACGATCTGGCCGCGGATGTCCTCGGGCCCGGCGAGCGGCGACTGGGCCGAGGCGAGAAGCGATTCGCCTTTGGCATCGAGGGTGTGCGCGGCCGTGCGCAGGATATTGCGCAGTTCGAAGGCGAAGCGCTTCTGCAGTACCGGGCTCGCGGCAATGAAGCTTTCGACCTTGTCCTTGCCGAGCGCCAGCACCTCGGGCGCGACCCACGAGACCGCCTCGCTGAACGCCGAATCGAGGTCCTGCGCCTGGCCGCGGTGGGCCTGGTTGTCGGCCACTCGCAGGTCGGCGTCGCTGCTGAGCGAAGCATAGGTATAGACACGCCCGTCGATCCGCTGGATGTCGGAGATGTCGGACAGGGCCTTGGCCATCGCCTCGGCGCTGTCGCCGAGATGACCCTTATACGCCTTGAGCCGCGGCAGGGCCGCAAGCACCCCCTGCCGGGCGGCTTCCCACGCCGCCCAGCTGGGATAGAGATCGGACAGGTCCCACGCCGCGCCCGACGCGGCGGCGGCAGCCGCGGCCTGGGCGAGCGCGGGCGCCGCACCGGCGGCGAACGGCAATGCGGCGGAAAGGGCGAGAACGCCCCGGCGATCGAATGCGAGCATCGTTGTCAGTCCCCGAAGCCGCGAATGCGGCGAATGCCGCACCCTACCGTCTTCAGGGGATCGGGCAAGCGCGGCGCCGTCGTTGGACGAGCGCCGCCTGCCGTTGGTCGAAAGGGCTCAGCCGAGCGCCGCCTTGAGATCCTCGACGAGGTCGGTGCGCTCCCACGGGAAGAAGTCGCCTTCCGCCTTGCGGCCGAAGTGCCCGTAGGCGGCGGTCTTGCGGTAGATCGGCTTGTTGAGCTTAAG
>Ga0070661_100000540_pt1 | contig 28990 bp, 27 predicted proteins | sample KBSC43metaG_FD_64663 | JGI IMG/M metagenome (GOLD analysis project Ga0070661, IMG submission 64663) | Corn rhizosphere microbial communities from Kellogg Biological Station, Michigan, USA - KBS C4-3 metaG | ecosystem: Host-associated > Plants > Roots > Rhizosphere > Soil ... | reverse complement strand
CAGGGTTTGGCACGTTCAAATCATCCTCCTCTGATGGACGTCTTATGCGTCTGCTAAATGCATTTAGCAGACGCATAAGACGTCCATCAGAGGAGGATGATTTGAACGTGCCAAACCCTGCAAGACTGAGCCTTCTGGCCGCCGCCCTGCTGTCGGCGGTATCGACCGCTGCGATTGCCGCGCCGAGCTGCGGCACCAACCCGGTGGTCATGAACGTCTATTTCGAGACGGGCTTCCCGCTACCGACCGAGCTCTCCAAGGAGTTCACCAAGCAGTTCCCGAACGTCACTTTCAATATCAAGGAAGATTTGTTCGCGACGCTGATGGAGAACAGCCCGCGCGTGCTGGCCGGTGACAATCCGCCCGACCTGATCCGACTGCCGTCGATCAGCGATCTGGTAAAAGACGGCCTGCTCAAGAATCTCGACAGCTACGCGACGGCTTTCGGCTGGGACAAATATCCGCCGGCGCAGCTCGCGCAGAACCGCGTCGCCGACGGCGGCAGCCCGCGCGGCGAAGGCTCGCTCTATGCCATGGGCCTCAACTATTCGATGACCGGCATTTTCTACAACAAGGCGCTGGCCGCCAAGATCGGCATGACCAAGCCACCGGAGACGGTCGCCGAGCTCGAAGACCTGATGGCCAAGGCCAAGGCCGCCGGCATTGCCCCCAACATCATGTGGAACAAGCCGTCGGTCGGCCTCACCTTCCCGCTGCAGAACCTGATGGGTGCGTTCGGCGATCCAGGTGCCGTCAATGACTGGATCTTCCAGCACAAGGGCGCGACCATCGACACGCCGACCAACCTCACCGCGACGCAGCATCTCGAGAACTGGGTGAAGTCCGGCTATTTCCAGGACGACATCAACTCGGTCGACTACGCCACGGCGATGAGCCGCTTCATCGGCGGGCAGGGCCTGTTCCTGTTCGACGGCGACTGGGAATCGGGCAATTTCGACAAGGCGATGGCCGGCAATGTCGGCTTCTTCCTGATGCCGCCCGCCGTTGCCGGCGGTAAGCACGCCGCCATGTCGGCGCCGCTCACCTACGGCATCGGCGCCAATGCCAAGAACGCCGACTGCGCCGCGTTCTTCCTCAACTGGGTCGCGACCAATGAGGAGGCCCGCAAGATCGACGTGGCCATCGGCGGCTCCAACCCCGGCGGTCCCACCGATCTGCCGCTGCCGGCGGTGACGCCCGGCAGCGTGACCGAGCAGACCCTCGCGGCCGGCAATGTTATCGCCAAGGACAATGGCGCGATGGACTTCATCGCCAATGCCACCGGCGCGATCTATGCCGACGGCTGGACGCCGGCGCTGCAGAAGATGGTGGGCGGTCGTGAAGACGCGGCCACTACGCTCAAGGACGTGCAGGCCGAATACGTCAAGGAGCTGTCGCGGTAAGCCCGACTTCGGCCTATCGTTAAGGCATGACGGACGCGACAGCAGATCGTTCGCAAAAGGCGCCGCGGGTCTCTCCGAAAGGTGGGAGCCGCGGCGCGCTTGTCGGATGGGCCTTCATCGCCCCGGGACTGATCTTCTACGGGGTCTTCGTCCTCGTCCCCATCTGCATCTCGGTCTATTATTCGCTGCTGCGCTGGGACGGCATCGGCAAGTCCACCTGGAAGGGCCTCTCGAATTACATCGAGGTCCTCAGCGACTCCGAGCTGCTGCAGGTGCTCGGCAACGCCTTCCAGCTCGTCGTCTACTTCACGGTCATCCCCGTCGCGATCGGACTGGGAGTCGCGTCGGCGATCCGCAATCATTTGAGCGGCAAGTTCGGCACTGTCGCGCGCACCGTCCTCTTCATTCCCCAGGTCATCCCGCTCGTTGCGGCAGGCATCGCCTGGAGCTGGATGCTCGCCTCGAACGGCGTGGTGAACCAGTTCTTCAACCTCATCGGCCTTGGCGGCATCACGCGCGGCTGGCTCGGCGATTTCGATTTTGCGCTCCCCGCCGTAGGGGTGATCGGCGCCTGGGTTCTGCTTGGGCTCTGCACGATGCTGCTCGTTACCGGCATCGCGCGGATCGATCCGAGCCTTTATGAGGCGGCCGAGCTCGACGGCGCCTCGGCCTGGGACGAGTTCCGCTGGATCACGCTGCCGGGACTGCGCCAGGAGATCGGCGTCTGCGTGACAGTAACGGTGATCGCCGCGCTCGCGAGCTTTGACATCGTCTACATCGCGACAGGCGGCGGCCCCGGCGTCAACACGACCGTTCCCGGACTCGAAATCTATCGCCTCGCTTTTGCCCATCGCCAGGTCGGGCTGGCCTCGGCACTGGCCGTCGTCCTGATGGTGCTGGTGATCCTGGTCGTCATTCCGATCCAGTGGCTGACGCGGGAGAGGAAATGACCGACACCGCCATTCGCCAGTCAGCGGCACGTCCCGGCTTATTGACCGGTGGTTCGTTGCCACCATTGGGCACCATCGGGGCGCGGACCATCATCATCGCGCTGATGATCGTCACTCTGATGCCGTTCGTCACGATGTTCTCGGCCGCGCTCGCGCCCTCGGGCACCTATCCGCCGGGCCTCCAATGGCCGGCCAATCCGCAATGGCAGAACTTCGTCGATGCGTTCAATTCGGCGCATATGGATCGCCTGCTGCTCTCGAGCACGATCATCGCCGCCTGCGTCGTGCCGGTGTCCGTGCTGATCGGCACGATGGCCGGGTTCGGCGTCGCCAAGCTCGCGCCGCGCGGCAGCAAATACATCTATCTGCTGTTCGTCCTTGGGCTGACGCTGCCCTTCGAGGGCATCATAACGCCGCTCTACTACGAGGTCCGCGCCATGGGCTTCCTCAATACCAAATTCGCGATCATCCTGCCCCTGATCGGGCTCTACATGCCGTTCTCGGTCTATTGGATGCGCGCGCATTTCGTGAATGTGCCCGACGAGATGAGCGAAGCTGCCGAGATCGACGGCGCCAGCGCCTGGCAGCAATTCTGGCTGGTGCAGGTGCCGATCGCGCGCCCCGCGATCCTGTCGCTCGCGATCCTGCAGTTCCTGTGGACCTGGAACCAGTTCCTGCTGCCCATCGTCCTCGTCGAAGTGCCGCTGGAGCGGACGATGGCGGGTGCGCTGGGCGCGTTCCAGGGACAGTGGGGCACCAATATTCCGCTGCTCTGCGCCGGATCGCTGATCATTCTCGCGCCCACGGTGCTGCTCTTCATCATCTTCCAGAAGCAGTTCGTCGCGGCGCTGCTGCAGGGCGCTGTCAAAGGCTAGCCGGCCGCCAGCCCCCGCATTCCAGACCTCATCCAGTTATGGATGGGGCTCAATTTCTCATTTTTCATAATCGCCCGGGAATGCTTTGATGGCCAAAACGGGGCTGGGAGGCCATGGCCGAGTTCTTGTCGCTTCACGATGCGGTCGCCCGCAATCTTCGCGCCGGCGATAGCGTCGCGTTCGAAGGCTTCACGCATCTCATTCCGCACGCGGCCGCGCATGAGGCGATCCGCCAGGGCATCGGCGAGCTGACGCTGATCCGCATGACACCCGACATCATCTACGATCAGATGATCGGCATGGGCCTCGCGCGCAAGGTCGTCTTCTCCTACGCAGGCAATCCGGGCGTCGGTCTCCTTCGCAGGATGCGCGACGCCATCGAGAACGGCTATCCACGCGCGATCGAAACGGTCGAGCATTCCCACTCGGCGATGGCGCAGGCCTATGAGGCAGGCGCCTCGGGCCTGCCACTCGCCGTGTTCCGCGGCTATAAGGGAGCCGATTTGCCCAAGGTCAATCCGGAGATCAAATCGATCACCGATCCCTTCACCGGCGAAGAGCTTGCCGCCATTCCGGCGCACCGACCCGACGTCACCGTCATCCACGCGCAGAAAGCGAGCCAGCAGGGCGATGTGCTGATCGAGGGCATCATCGGCGTGCAGAAGGAAGCGGCGCTTGCCGCCAAGCGCGTCGTCGTCACCGTCGAGGAGATGGTGCCGAGCTTTAAGGGCCTCCACCCCAATCTCACTATCCTACCCCATTGGACGATCGATGCGATCGCGGTGGTGCCGGGCGGTGCGCATCCCTCCTACACCTATGGCTATTACGCGCGGGACAACGCGGCTTATCTCGATTGGGACAAGATCTCGGCCGACCGCGATGCCTTCTCCGCGTGGATGAAAACCAATGTCCTCGAAACTGGTCCGGATGTCTTTGCCTCGCGCGTGGAGGCACTGAGATGACCGACTTCACGCCGACCGAGATGATGACCATCGCCGCCGCCCGCGCCCTCAAGAACGACGATGTCTGCTTTGTCGGGATCGGCGCGCCATCGGCCGCGTGCAACGTCGCGCGCCTCACGCACGCGCCCGACATCACGCTGATTTATGAATCGGGTACCATCGGCACGGCGCCTGACGTACTGCCGCTCTCGATCGGCGACGGCGAGCTCTGCGAGACCGCGCTCTGCACCGTGTCGGTCCCCGAAATGTTCCGTTACTGGCTGATGGGCGGGCGTATCTCCATCGGCTTTCTCGGCGCCGCCCAGCTCGACAAATTCGGCAACATCAACACCACCGTCATCGGCGACTACGCGCATCCGAAGGTCCGCCTCCCGGGCGGCGGCGGTGCACCGGAGATCGCGACCTCCTGCGGCGAGATATTCATCACGCTGAAGCAGGCGCCGCGCGCGATGGTCAAAACAATCGATTTCTTCACGAGCTTCGGGCATGGCGAAGGCGGCGATCACCGCAAGCGCCTCGGCATCACCACCAAGGGCCCGACCCTGCTGATCACCGACCTCGCCATCTGGCGGCCCGATCCCGACACCAAGGAGTTCACGGTGACCTCGATGCATCGCGGCGTCACGCGCCAGATGATCAGCGAGAGCTGCGGCTGGCCCGCGCGCTTTGCCGAAACGCTCGAGGAAACGCCGGAGCCCACCGACCTCGAGCTTGGAACGTTGCGCGATCTGCAGGCCCGCACCGAAGCAGCCCATCGGGGAGACCGCAATGGCTGACGCGTTCATCTGCGCCTATCGCCGCACGCCGATCGGCCGCTTTGGGGGCGTGCTGTCGTCAGTGCGCGCTGACGATCTCGGGGCCGTTCCGCTGAAGGCGCTCATCGCCGAGCACGCCGGTGCTGACTGGGCGGCGCTCGACGACGTCATCTTCGGCTGCGCCAATCAGGCCGGCGAAGACAACCGCAACGTCGCGCGCATGAGCCTGCTGCTCGCGGGGTTGCCGGTGGAGGTTTCAGGCACGACCATCAACCGTCTCTGCGGTTCCGGTATGGATGCGGTCATCACCGCCGCTCGCGCCATCCGCGCAGGGGAGGGCGAATTCTACATCGCCGGTGGCGTCGAATCGATGAGCCGTGCGCCCTTCGTCATGCCCAAAGCTGAAACGGCGTTCTCGCGCAGTGCTGAGATCTACGACACGACCATTGGCTGGCGCTTCGTCAATCCGTTGATGAAGCAGCAATATGGCGTCGATTCCATGCCCGAGACCGGCGAGAACGTCGCCGAGGACTATCACGTCAGCCGCGCCGACCAGGATGCCTTTGCGCTCCGCTCGCAGCAGCGCGCGGTCGCAGCGCAGCAGAATGGGCGGCTGGGCAGGGAGATCGTATCGGTCACGATCCCGCAAAAGAAGAAAGACCCGATCATCGTCGATCGCGACGAGCACCCGCGCGCCGAGACTTCGCTCGAAGCGCTGGCGAAGCTGCCGACGCCCTTCCGGCAGGGCGGCACGGTCACCGCCGGCAACGCCTCGGGCGTCAATGACGGCGCGGCCGCGCTGATCGTCGCCTCCGAAGCCGCTGCCAAGAGACACGGGCTTACCCCGATCGCCCGCATTCTCGGCGGCGCCGCGGCGGGCGTACCGCCGCGCATCATGGGGATCGGTCCCATCCCAGCGACGCGCAAGCTCTGCGCGCGGCTTGGCCACGAGCCCGCGGATTTCGACGTGGTCGAACTCAACGAAGCGTTTGCCAGTCAGGCGCTCGTCGTCCTGCGCGAGCTTGGGCTTGCCGACGATGCGGCGCACGTCAACGCCAATGGCGGCGCCATCGCGCTCGGTCATCCGCTCGGCATGTCAGGCGCACGCATCACCGGCACTGCCGCGCTCGAGCTTGCTTTCACCGGCAAGCGCCGCGCGCTCGCCACCATGTGCATCGGCGTGGGGCAGGGCATCGCGATCGCGATGGAGCGGGTCTAGCCGCTAAAACGGCAGTCCGACATAGTTCTCGGCGAGTGCACTCTGCGCCGCGTCCGAGTGCATGAGATAATCGATTTCGGCGAGCTGCAGGCGGTCCGCGAAGGGACCGTTGTCGGGGAAACGGTGCAGCGTCGACGTCATCCACCACGAGAAACGTTCGGCCTTCCACACACGCGCCAGCGCGTGCGCCGAATACGCGTCGAGGCCGTCGTCCGTGTGCTCGCGATAGTGGCCGATCAGACCCTCTGCGAGATAGTGTACATCGCTCGCAGCGAGATTGAGCCCCTTGGCGCCCGTCGGGGGCACGATGTGTCCAGCGTCGCCGCAGAGGAACAACTTGCCGAAGCGCAGGGGCTCTGCAACGAACGAGCGCAAGGGCGCGACGGATTTCTCGATCGACGGCCCGGTCACGACGCGCGCTGCGGCTTCGGCGGGCAACCGCCGGCGCAACTCGTCCCAGAAGGCGGTGTCGCTCCACGCATCGGCATGTTCCGCCGCACCCACCTGCACATAATACCGGCTGCGCGTGGGCGAGCGCATCGAACAGAGCGCGAAGCCGCGTTCGTGCCGGGCGTAGATCAGCTCGTGGTCGACCGGCGGTACATCGGCCAGGATGCCGAGCCAGCCGAATGGATAGACGCGCTCGTATGTCTTGATTGCATTCGACGGCACACTTTGCCGGCTTACGCCGTGAAAGCCGTCACAGCCCGCGATGAAGTCGCAGTCGAGCCGCTCCGCATGCCCGCTCGTGGTGAACGACACCGAGGGCCGGCCGTCGATATCGGCGAGTTGGACGTCGGATGCATCATAGATTGCTTTCAGGCCTGCGGCAGCGCGCGCCTCCATCAGGTCTGCCGTCACCTCCGTTTGGCCGTAGACCGTGACGGTCCGCCCACCCGACCGCGCCTTGAGGTCGATCCGCTGTAGGCCCAGTTCCGAGGCGATGGCGATTCCCTCATGCACGAGCCCCTCGGCATGCAGGCGCGCCGCGCAATTCACCGACTCCAGTAGCCGCACGGTCCCCTCTTCGAGCACGCCGGCGCGAATGCGCGACAGCACATGCTCCGCGCTGGTCCGCTCGACGATCACATTGTCGATGCCCGCTTTCGCAAGCAACGCGCCGAGGAGCAGCCCAGCCGGACCCGCGCCGATGATCGCGACCTGCGTACGCATCAGGCGGACTTTCCAATCCGCTTCACCTGGCCGCAGAGCGTGAGCGCCGTGCGCAGACCTGCCGCCGTGGCCATCACCATCTGTGGCAGCAACAGCCATTCGAGCGTCCAGGCGGCCCCGGACCGCTCCTGCTCATGCACCAGCGCATGATGCATGCCGCCGACCAGTGTCGCATTCGCGTGGGCCAGCGCGACCAGCACTTCGGCCCCCACGGGGTTCGACTTGTGCGGCATCGCCGACGAGCCTCCGCCACTCTCGAGGCCGATCTCCCCAATCGCGTTCTGCGCCATCAGCGCAATATCCGTCCCGATCTTGCCAAGCGTGCCGCTCACCAGCGCCAACCAGCCCGCGAACTCCACGATATTGTCGCGCTGGCTGTGCCAGGAGCGCTCGGGCAATCGCAAATCGAGAGTCTGCGCCAGTCGTGCCGCGACCGCCGGGCCCTTGCTCCCGAGCGCATCGAGCGTTCCAGCGGCGCCGCCAAACTGCAGCACCAACAGCCGCAGCGTCAGTGCGATCAGCCGCTCGAGATCGCGCTTCAGCGGCTCGCGCCAGGCACCGATCCGGTCTGCGGCGCGAATGGCGATCGCGTCCTGCATGCGTGTGCGGCCCATCAGCGTCTGGTTCCCGAAGCGCGCGTCGAGATTATCCAGGGCGGCGATCAGCTTTCGTAGCCGCTCTTCAAACTCCGCCAGCACGGGGCGCAGGCGCAACAACAGCGATGTATCGATGACGTCCTGGCTGGTCGCGCCGAAATGCACGTATCGCCCGTGTGGGCCCATGAATTCACGCAGCTGCCGCACGAATTCCGGCACGACCACGCCGTCGCGGGCCGCCGCGTCCCGGATCGCAACGAAGTCGGCCCCGAACCCTCCGATGTGCTCGGCGATATAGGCCGCCGAGTCCGCAGGGATCACGCCCTCCGCGCCTTCCGCGGCGGCGAGCGCCTCCTCGAAATAGACCATCTCTTCATGGTCAGCCTCGGGGGAGAATTGTGGCGCTATCGCATCGTCGCCGAGGAGCCGCGACAGCCAGGGATGATCGAACGGAACGATGCTCATAGCCGGCGATCACACATCGAAGAACACCGTTTCATCGGGGCCTTGAACATGGATGTCGATTTGATACGCACCGGTTTCGGCTTTGCGTGCGATGAGCGTTTCGCGTCGCGCGGCATGTTCGATGCCGCCGAGCACCGGATCCGCCGCATTGGCCTCCGCCTCATCGGGAAAATAAAGGCGCGTAGTGAGCCCCAGATTGATGCCGCGCGCGACGATCCAGAGCGTGACATGCGGCGCCTGCATGCGCCCATCGGCGAACGGCACCGGTCCCGGCTTGATCGTCGAGAAGCGGAACATGCCCGATTGCGGATCGGCGGGGCAGCGGCCCCATCCCGCAAAAGCGGGGTCGGGAGTGCCGCGCGTCTCGAGCGGGCTCGCATAGAGCCCCGCGGCATCGGCCTGCCAGATTTCGACGAGGCAATCGCGCAGCGGCTCGCCCGCGCCATCGAAAACGTGGCCCTCGATAGTGATGCGCTCGCCCTTGGTCCGATCGTTGACCATTTCGCGGCCAAGATCGGCAGGATAGATGCCAGTGAGGCCGAGGAAGTTCGGCGTGAGCCCGATATGCACGTAAGGCCCCGCCGTCTGCGACGGCGTTTCCTTGAGCTGGCCGAGTGCCTGCGGCATCATTTGCCCTCCCGTCGGTTCTCGAACAGCGTCGAGCGCCGCCCGCGCAGCACGATGTCGAATTTGTAGCTGAGGCAGTCCATCGGCACCGATGCGGCCATGTCGAGCGGGGCGATCAGCTGCTCGAGGGCAGCCTTGTCGGGAATGGAATTGGCGATGGGGTCGAGACGGATCAGCGGATCGCCCTCGAAATACATTTGCGTGATCAGCCGCTGTGCAAACCCCGAACCGAACACCGAGAAATGGATGTGCGAGGGTCGCCAGTCGTTGACGCCATTGGGCCAGGGATAGGGACCGGGCTTGATCGTCCGCAGCGAGTAACTTCCGTCCTCAGCCGAGATCGTTCGCCCGCAGCCGCCGAAATTTGGGTCGAGCGGACCGAGATAGCCGTCACGCTTGTGCCGGTATCGGCCGGCGGCGTTGGCCTGCCAGAACTCAATCAGTACCCCCGGGACCGGTCGCGCGTTCTCGTCGACCAGGCGGCCGTGCACGATGATGCGTTCGCCGATCGCCGCTTCGCCGTCTTTGGCAAAGTTGAAGATCAGGTCATTGTCGAGCGGTCCCAGGATCGCGTGGCCGAACACCGGGCCGGTGATCTCGGAAATGGTGTTGGAGAACGAGATCGGCGCCCGCTGCGGCGAACGCAGGATCGTCGATTTGTAGCCCCGGGCGAGCGCAGGCGGATGCCAGAGACGGTCACGCGGGTAAAAGGCGCCCGCCTCGGGCGGATTGTTCGAAAGCCGCTGGCTCATTGGTCGGCACCTGCCGCCATATCGGCAAAGACTTGCTTGGCGACGCGGAAGGCGGTGTTGGCGGTCGGCACGCCGGCATAGATTGCCACATGCAGCAGCGCTTCGCGCACGTCGGCCTCGGTCGCACCGGTACGGGCGGTGGCGCGGATGTGCATGGCTAACTCGTCCGTATGGCCGAGCGCCGCCAGCAAAGCGATGGTCACGATCGAGCGCTCGCGCTTGTCCCATTCGCCGCGCGACCACACGTGGCCCCAGGCCGCTTCGGTGATCAGCGACTGGAAGGGCGCGTCGAACTCGGTGGTCGCGGCGCCGACACGCGAGACGTGGTCTTCCCCCAGCACGGAGCGGCGCGTTTCTTCCCCCTGCCGCTGGCGCGGCGACTTCACCTCAGTGACTGACATGGGAAACCGACTCCGTTCCGACGAAAGAAATGAACGCTTTGAGGATCGAGGTCAGCATCTCGGGCTGCTCGATCGAGGGCAGGTGCCCGCACGCTTTGATCAGCTCGAACCGCGCGTGCGGAATGGTCCTGGCAAAGTCAGCGACCTCGCGCGACGGCGTCGAGCCATCCTGGTCGCCGACGATGCAGATGGTTGGAACCGCGATATGGGTGGCCGCGTCTCGCAGATCGGCCTGGCGCAGCGCCATGCAGGTTGCCAGATACCCGTCCACCGGCTGGCGCTCCAGCATGGTGCGATAGCCGTCATAATCCGGGTTGGAGGCGACGCGAAAGTCGCGGGTAAACCAGCGTTCCAATATGCCGTCGGCCGCGGCGGCGATGCCGTTTTCGCGGATCGTCGAAATGCGTTTGTCCCAGAAGGCGTCGTCGCCGATCTTGCCGAGCGTGTCGCAAAGCACCAAGGAACGGACGAGATCGGGACGGTCGGCGTAGAGTTGCTGCGCAATTACTCCGCCCACCGAGACGCCGCAGACAATGGCTTGGCGTGTGCCGATGAGATCGAGAAGCGCCGCGAGGTCGGCGGCGAGCTGCGGCATCGTATAAGGCGTGTCCCCCGTCTCGCTCAGCCCGTGACCACGGAAATCATAAGTCAGCACGGAGAAGTCGCCCGCCAGCCGGACGACCACGTCGCGCCAGATGCGGAAGTCCGTCCCCAGCGAGTTGACGAACACCACCAGCTGCCGGCTCAGCGGCGAGCCGAACAGCTGGTAGTGATGCGTCACGTCGTTGAGGCGGGCGAATTGCATCAGAAGGGATAGCCCTGCTTGGGGTCCTCGATGGTGATCCAGCGCAGATCGGTGAATTCGTTGATCGCGGCCTTGCCGCCGAAGCGGCCGAAGCCCGAACCCTTCACGCCGCCAAACGGCATCTGCGCCTCATCGTTGAGCGTGGGTCCGTTGATGTGGCAGATACCTGCCTCTATCTGGCTCGCGACCCGCAACGCGCGCTGCACATCCCGCGAGAACACCGCCGAGCTCAGCCCGTATTCGGTGTCGTTGGCGACGCGGATCGCCTCCTCTTCACCCTTCACGCGGATCACCGGCTTCACCGGCCCGAAGGATTCCTCGCTGTAGATGCGCATCCCCGGCTTCACGTAATCGAGCACCGTCGCTTCTACCACCGTGCCGGTGCGCTTGCCGCCGGCCTTGAGCCTGGCGCCCTTCTTTGTCGCATCGGCGATCAGCTCGTCCATCTTTTCGGCCGAGTGGGTGCTGATGAGCGAGCCGAGCACGACGTGTCCGCGCGGATCGCCGGCCGGTAATTGCGCGGCGCGCTTACTCATCTTATCGACGAACTCATCGGCGATCTTTTCATCGACGATGATCTTTTCGGTCGACATGCAGATCTGGCCCTGGTGCATGAAGGCCCCGAAGATTGCGGCGTTCACAGCCGCATCGACGTCGGCGTCGTCCAGCACCACCAGCGGCGCCTTGCCGCCGAGCTCGAGCAACGCTGGCTTGAGATACTTGCCCGCGAGCTCGCCGATCCGCTTGCCCACGCCGGTCGAGCCGGTGAAGTTGACGCGCCGCACCGCCGGATGGGCGATCAGGGCTTCGACCACCGCGGCGGCGTCCTTGGGATCATTGGTAATGACATTGATGACGCCCTTGGGAATGCCGGCCTCGACAAGGCATTGGCCGATCAGGCGGTGAATGCCGGGGCAGGATTCCGAGGCCTTCAGCACCACGGTGTTGCCGCAGGCCAGCGGCATGGCGATAGCGCGCGTACCGAGGATCACCGGCGCGTTCCACGGCGCGATGCCCAGCACCACGCCCGCCGGCTGGCGGATGCCCATGGCGAGCGTGATGGCCGGATTGTTCGAGGGGATCACCTCGCCCGAAATCTGCGTCGTCATCGCGCCCGCTTCGCGCAGCATGCCCGCCGCGAGCATCACGTTGAAGCCGGCCCAGGGCGCGGTGCCGCCGGTCTCCTCGATCATCAGGCGGCTGAATTCGGCGACTTTGCTCTCCATGATGTCGCCGGCCTTCATCAGCAACGCTCGCCGCTCGCCGGGCCCGGTCTTGCTCCAGGTCTTGAACGCTGCCGCCGCGACATCCACTGCTGCCTTGGCGTCGGCCACGCTCGCCGCCGCCGCGCGCGTTGCGAGCTTGCCGGTATAGGGGTCGTTGCGGTCATAGGTCGCGCCATGTTCGGCCTTGCGCTCCTCGCCGTCGATCAGCAATCCGATATCCATGATTTTCTCCCTGGATGTAGGAACAGTGTGCAGTGATGCGGTGATCGCATCGGAGATTTCGGGAATGGACCGCTCGCTCCCGGTGCCGAGCCCCGGCAGCTTGATCTCGAGCCGGTAGCCGACCGGCAGCAGGCGCAAGCCGGTGCGCCGTTCGATCTCGCCCCAGATGCCGCGGGGCAGAAGCAGCGCGAAGATCAGCGCCGCGCCGCCGAGGCCGACGAGGTACCAAACGCCGGCGGCGCCGAACCAGGTCTCGATCAGAAAGAAGATGACCGCGCCGATGATCGCGCCTTCGAACGTGCCGATGCCGCCAACCAGCACCATGAAGATCATGTAGGCGGTCCACTGCACCGAGAAATAGGATTTGGGCTGGAAGGTGAGGGCGGTCGCGAGCCACAACGCGCCCGCGAGCCCCACGCCGAATGCGGCGAGCACGAAGATCAGCCGTTTGGTTTGCGTAACGCGAACGCCGACCGAGGCGGCGGCTTCCTCATTGTCGCGGATCGCCTGGATCGCGGCGCCCACACGGCTGCGCAGCAGCACGAACAGCCCGCCGAGCAGACCCGCCATCGCAATCAGCGCGAGCCAGTAAATGACGTTGCGGCGCAGCACCGGATCGAACGCATTGAGTGCGATCAGCGACGTGCCGGTTTCGCCGCGCACCAGCGGGTCGATATTGACCATCAGATGCGCGAGCTCAGCCACCACCCACATGCCGATGGCGAATTCCCCGCCCCTCAGGCGCAGCATCGGAAAGCTCAGCGGCACCGCGACGATGGCGGTGATCGCACCGGCCACGATCATCGCAACGAATGGATTCAAACCCCAGTCGGCGAGCTTGATGGTGAAATAGGCACCGAGCCCCAGCCAGAGCTGCTGGCCCACGCTCACTAGCCCCGCATAGCCCGCCAGCGCATTCCACATCGCGGCGAGGATCACATAGACGAAGAGGATCGTGAGGCGATCCATTGCGCCCGGCCCGAGCCACAGCGGCGCGACGATGGCGACGAGGCCCAGCACCGCGGCAACCGCGATCGCGCCGCGCGAGGCTGCGGTCCAGCGCTCGACCTTGAACGGGGTCTGGGCGTTCATGCCCGCCTCGTCAAGAATGCGCCGAGGCCGCCCGCGAGCCAGATGCGGACGAGCAGCACGACGAAAAAGATCGCGTGGCCGGCGGGCAGGAAGCCCTGCGGCGAGACGGTCGCGCCGATCGACTGCGCCACCGCCAGCACGATGCCGCCGATGAGCGTGCCCCAGATCGAGCCCGTTCCGCCGATCACCGCCGCTTCAAAGGCAAAGAGCAATTGCTCGGCGCCCGAATAGGCGGTGAAGGTCACCCGCATACCCAGCGCCGCGCCGGCGAGCCCGACTGTTGCGAGGGCGATCGCTGAGGCGACAGCGTTCGCCGTTCGCGCATTGATGCCCACGAGCCCTGCCGTATCGGGGTCCTCGGCGGTGGCGCGGATGGCGCGGCCGTAACGGGTAAAGCTCAGAAAGAGCTGCAGTCCGACCAGCACGATCACCGCGAGCACGAAGACACCGACCGCGACCTTGCCGACGTAGATCTTTCCCGGCAGCTCGATCGAGTCATAGGCCAGCGCGCCGATGAAATTGCCGAGCGAGCGGGTATTGGCGCCGAAGAATTCGAACAGCGTGTTGTCGATGACGATGGCGAGCCCGAAGGTCGCAAGGATCGGCACGAGCTGGCCCGCGCGCATCGCGCGATCGAGCACGAGCCGCTGGAGGATGAGGCCGAGCACGGCCATCGCGGGCAATACGATCAGGAGGCCAAGGAAGGGCGAGATGCCGTAGGTCTGCGCCAGGACGAGCAGGCCGTAGGCGGCGAGCACCGCGAGGCTCCCATGCGCGAGATTGATGATGCGCATGACCGAGAACATGAAGCTGAGGCCAGCCGCGATCAGCGCGTAATAGCCGCCAAGCAGAATGCCCTGGACGATGGTGTTGATCATGCCATCGCCCTTTCGCGGTTGAGCCCGAAATAGGCTTCGGTGACCTTCTCGCGCGGCAGATTGGTGGTCGCGCCTTCGAGCACGATCCGTCCCTCGAGCATACACACCACGCGAGATGCCGCGCGCATCGCTCGCGTCAGGTCCTGCTCCACCAGCAATATCGTCGTGCCCGATTTCATCAGCGCGCCGAGCGAGTCGTAGAGCCGCTCGACCGCAATGGGGGAGAGGCCCAGCGAAACCTCATCGAGCAGCAGCACCGATGGGTTGCTCATCAGCGCGCGGCCGATGGCGGTGGCCTGCTGCTCTCCGCCCGACAGCGTGCCGGCCCTGGCCTTTCGCCGCGCGTCGAGATTGGGAAACGTCTCGATGACCTTGTCGATCGTCCACGGACCCGGGCGGCCACTCATCCGCCCGAGTTCGAGATTCTCCTCTACGCTCATCTGCGTGAAGAGCCGCCGGCCCTCCGGCACGAGCGCGACACCCATGCCGACGCGGCGATGCGCGGGGATTGTCGTGATGTCCTTGCCGTCGAGCATCATGGCACCGCTGCTCGGCGGGTGCGCTCCGGCAATCGCGCGCAGCAGCGTCGTCTTGCCCGCGCCATTGGCGCCGACCAGCGTCACGACCTCGCCGCTCGCGATCTCGAGCGAGACGTCGCGCACGGCATGCAGCAGGCCGTGATGGAGGTTGAGGTTCCGGATCGAGAGCGCGCTCATGTCGCCGCGCCCCCGAGATAGGCGGCAACCACGCCGCTGTCGGCGAGCACGGCCTTGGGTTCGCCATCGGCGATGATCTTGCCGGCGTCCATGCAGATCAGCCGCTGCGCCACCTGCAGCAGGACATGAACAATATGCTCGATCCACACGATCGAGATGCCGCGCTGGCGGAGTTCCTTGATGGTCGAAACGAGCTCGCTCGATTCCGCGTCGGTCAGCCCGCCGCCGATTTCGTCGAGCAGCAGCAGCGATGGTCGCGTTGCAAGCGCGCGCGCCAGTTCAAGCCGCTTGCGGTCGAGCAGCCCCACCGTCTCGGCGGGGCGGTTGGCGATCTTGAGCATGCCGCACAAGGTCAGCGCGTCGATCGCAAGGTCATAGGCTTGGTTGCGCGAAACCGATCCGGCCTGGCTCGCGGCGACATAGACATTCTCGAACACCGTCATGCCGGAAAACGGCCGCGGAATCTGGTGCGTGCGGGCCAGTCCCTGCCTGCATCGCGCCGCGGCGTTGAGGGCGGTAACGTCCGCGCCCCTGAATGAAATGCTGCCGGTATTGGGTGCCTGCGCACCCGACAGGACCGAGAGCAGGGTGGTCTTGCCGGCCCCGTTGGGGCCGACAATTCCGAGGGCTTCACCCTGCTTGATGTTCAGGCCGACGCCGTCGAGCACCACAAGCGCGCCAAAGCGCTTGTGGAGCCCGCGGGCTTGGAGAATAGGCGCGTCGGCCTGCATTGCCGCAACTTCCTGCCCGTCGCCGCCTCAAGCGTTATAGGGCACGAGCTTGGCCGCGATCGGCACCTTGGGGTCGGTGGCATTCTCGACGATCACCAGGTCATACTGGAACTTGCTTCCAGCCGGAGCCTTGACCCACTGCGAACCGATGATCGGCGTCTCCGACACGTTCGCCACGGGACCCGAGGTGAAATCCACCTTGCCCACGATGGTGGTCGTGTTGAGGGTGCTGATCGCCTTGGCGAGGGCCGCCTTGTCGTTGGGGTTGCCCGAGGCCGCGATCGCCGCAAAACCCGCGTCGAGCAGCGACATCGAAGCGCCCACCTGCTGCTGCCACTGCTTGCCGGTCGCGGCGGTGTAGCCGTCGCCCAGCTGCTGGCTCGTCATGCCCACCAGCGAGGAGCTGTAGGGATAGGTCGGGTGCCAGTAGGCGGCGGTCGCGAGTTTGTCGCCGAGGTCGCCGAGCGCCTCGACGTCGGACGGGAACAGGCCCGTCTTGGCGACCTGCGCGATCTTGATCTGCTTGGTCAGGCCCTGCTGCGCCGCCTGCCGCCAGAACGCCGCGAAGTCCGGCGGAATGGGGAAGGTATTGAAGATCTCGACGCCCTCGTCCTTGAACTTCTGGATCTGCGAGGAATAATCGGTCGTGCCGTCTTCATACGGGCCCGGATCGACGATGGTGTAGCCGCCCTTGGCGAGCAGCGGTGCCAGTGCGCCACGGATGGCGTTGCCGTCGGCGTCGTTGGGATACATCACGCCGACCTTCTTGTTGGTCTCGATCTGCGGCCACATGCTCAGATAGGTCTTGGCGAACGTGTCGGTGCCGAAGCTGAAGCAATAGGTCCACTTGAACGGAGAGGGAGCGCCCGGCTTGGCGCCGCGGCCGAAATAGAACGCCTCCCACGGCACCACCGTGCCGATGCAGGGCACGCCCGCCGCCTCGCAGGCATCGGCCACCGGATTGACCACCTCGGGCGTCGAGGTCACGAGCATGAAGTCGATGCCCTGGTTGTTGATCAGATCCTTGGCCAGTTGGCCGGCACGGGCCGGATCGGACTGCGTGTCCTGGTCGATGATGGTGACCTGGTAGGTCTTGTCGCCGACCTTGAAGCCGTTGGCGATCGCTTTTCGGGCGAGGTCGAGAATATAGCCGTCGCCTTCGCCGAAGCCGCCAAGCGGGCCGGTACGGGGGCTGATGAAACCCACCTTGATGGTGTCGGCGGCCTGCGCCGAATTGCTGCTGAGGCCGAAGGCGGCGGCACCGGCGGCGGCTGCCGACGAGACCATGAAGCCGCGACGGCTCAGTCCGTTCTTACGTTCAGTCATGTTCTTTCCTCCCTTGGCGGCTGTCCACCGCCGATAACCCGATAAGACCATCCGACTGCAATTTGGTTTGGTAAAATGAGAAGATTTGCGCTACCCATAACTGTACGGTTATCACATGCCCGATATTCCCATAAAGTTCAGGCATCTGCGCACCCTGGTCGAGGTGGCGCGCCAGCAAAGCGTCGGCAAGGCGGCCGAAGTGTTGCACGTCAGCCAGCCGGCCGTCACCAAGACATTGCGGGAGCTCGAGGCGGCGGTGGGCGCGACGCTCGTTGAGCGCGAAGGGCGCGGCATCCGTGTCACGCGGTTCGGCGAGGTCTTCCTGCAGCACGCCGGCGCGAGCCTGGCGGCGGTGCAGCGCGGGCTCGACAGCGTCGCGCGCGAGCGCACCCATGCCGGCCCGCCGCTCAGGATCGGCGCGTTGCCCACGGTATCGGCCCGCGTCATGCCCGCCGCAATCGAGCGGTTCCTCGCGCTCAAGACCGGCAATCCGGTCAAGATCTTCACCGGCGAGAACATTGTTCTATTGGAGCAGCTGCGGCTGGGCCAACTCGACCTGGTGGTCGGCCGCCTTGCCGCGCCCGAGCAGATGGCCGGGCTCAACTTCTCGCACCTTTACACCGAGCGTGTAGTCTTCGCGGTCCGCCGCGGGCATCCGTTGCTGGAAAGCCGGCATTTCGATTTTGCGCGCATCCGCGAGTTCACAGTGCTGATGCCAACCTATGGCTCGGTGATCCGCCCTTATGTCGAGCGCTTCCTCATCGGGCATGGGATTGCTGATTTCCCGAGCGAGATCGAGACGGTCTCGGACTCCTTCGGGCGGGCGATGGTGATGCAATCCGATGCGATATGGGTGATCTCGGAGGGTGTCGTCGCGCCCGATGTGGCCCTCGGCGATTTGGCTCTCCTGCCCATCGACACCGCAGAAACCCGCGGCGCGGTGGGGCTCACGACGCGTGCCGGAGCGCCCGATGTGCCGGGTGCGGCGCTCCTTGGAAATTGCCTCGTTGAAACGGTTGGGACCCTCGGCCTCTAGCCTGAGTAGTGCGCTTTCATCCACAATTGCGGGCGCTAGCGCGTCGAACCGCGTCGATACTGGAAAGCGTTTTCATCGTTCTCAGCACCGAACGATAGACCTGCGTTCTTCACCGCGCAATCGTAGCTTGACGGCGATGTGATGCGGGGAAGCGCAAATGGCGCACCCATGACCGCTTTGCGATGTGCCATCTTCGCGTCGCCGCAGGGATTTCGGTCTCGCGGTCAGTCGGCTCCAGATTATCTGGTCGGCGCGAGCCGCGAGGGTCCTGGTCGAAACCTCCCAAAGGCGGAATGCCGTCTGTCATGCGATCCGTCGGTCGGCCACGTGCCGGCCGACGGTGTCACGGCAGGGAGACCGCCTGCATCAGGGTAAGCTTGGCTGAGGCGAGGTGGGCCCGGCACGCAGCACCGATGGCGCGGCGGTCCTTGCTCAGGAGCGCGTCGATGTAGTCGAGGTGCTCCTTGATCGCGACTTCATTGCGCTGGCGCTCGTCGCGCTTGTTCCACTGGTAGTGGTAGTGAAAGATCAGCGTCACGATGTCGTAGAAATCATCGATGAAGCGGTTTGGCGCCGCCGAGTTGATGAGCCGGTGGAAGCGATTGTCCAGATCGGAAAAATCGTGGAACCGCGTGTCGATGTCGTTGAGCAGCCGCACATGCTCGGCGCGCAGGACCTTCAGCTCCTGCCAGGCCGGGTGCGATGCCGGAAGCTCGGCAAACAGGCGCACCGAGCGCAGCTCGAACATTTCGCGGATCTCGAAAAGCTCGGTGGCGAAATTGTCGGTGAAACCCTTGAACAGCCATCCTGCATTGGGGCGCTTTTCGATGACGCCGAAGCGTCGGAACTGGTTGAGGAACTCGCGGATGCCCGTGGTCGCCACGCCGAACTGGCGCGCCAGGTCCAGCTCGTTGATGAGCGTGCCGGGCTTGGCGTCGCCACGAAGCATCCATTCCATGAACTGGGTCTCGACCTGATGGGAGGTCGACACTGTCTCGGTTCTCGGGAAATAGGCTGCCGGCTCCGGGCGGCGCGCGGTCCGGCGCAGCTTGCCGTCGGACTGGATGAAGCCGCGGTCGCTCAGTTGCAGGAGAACCTTGCGTGTCGTCGTGCGGCTGACCCGCAGCCGGCCGCTCAGCTCGTTTTCCGACGGCAATGGCGCATCGCTCGCATAAGTCGAAATCAGGTCAAGGGCCGTGTTATAGGCCTGCTTGAAGACGGTATCGGGCTTCATCGTTTCCCCCGTACCTTTCATAGGGCCCCGGTGAATAAAAAACAATTTGACGATCTCTGCCACTTGCCCTTTATCGATAAAGGACTGGCTCAGAGGAGGCTGATCTGCGCCTGAATGCCGACACTTTGCCCGGCCCGCTGCCCTATGACCGGCAGTCGGTCCAGCCGGGAATCGTCCATCTTGGAGCTGGCGCGTTCCATCGCGCGCACATGGCTGACTATATCGACAGCATCCTTGCCCACGACCCGAGCTGGGGGATCATCGGCGCCTCGCTGAAGCGGCCGGACGTGCGCGATGCCCTCAAGCCGCAGGACTTTCTCTATACGCTTGCGATTGCGAGTGCGGCGGGCGTCGAGACGCGGACCATCGGCTCCATCCTTGATGTGCTCGATGCCACCACCCAGCGCGCGGACCTCATCGAGACGATGTGCGATCCGCGCATCCGCATCGTTTCGCTGACGGTGACCGAAAAGGGCTATTGCCACGATCCCGCGACGGGCACGCTCGACCGCGCCCATCCCGACATCGTCCACGATCTCGCCCATCCCGAAGCGCCGGTGAGTGCGGCCGGCCTCCTCACGCGCGCCCTCGAGTTGCGCCGCGACCGAGGCATCGCACCCTTCACCGTGCTGAGCTGTGACAATCTTCCCGCCAACGGCAAAACCGTGCGGCGGATCGTCTGCGAATTCGCGCGCCTCCGCTCAGCCGTGCTGGCCGCGCACATCGAGCAGGCGGTGGCGTTCCCAAGCTCCATGGTCGATCGCATCGTGCCGGCGACCACTGATGCCGACCGGGCCGAGATTGCCAGGATCACCGGACGCGACGATGCCTGGCCGATCATGACCGAGCCCTTCACACAGTGGGTGATAGAAGATCATTTTACTGCCGGCCGGCCCCATCTCGGGTCGGTGGGTGTCGAGCTCGTCGGCAATGTCGAGCCATTCGAGCTGATGAAGCTCAGGATGCTCAATGGCAGCCATTCGAGCCTGGCCTATCTCGGCTATCTGGGCGGCTACCAATATGTCAGCGAGGCGATTGCCGACCCTGGGCTGCGCCGGCTGATCCATGGCCTGATGACCGAGGAGGCGGCGCCGACGCTCTCGATTCCGCTCGCCGACGCGCTTTCCTATCGCGATCGGTTGCTCGAGCGCTTCGCCAATCCGCGGCTCAAGCACCGCACCTGGCAGATCGCGATGGATGGCACGCAGAAATTACCACAGCGCCTGCTTGGCACGATCCGCGACAACATTGCGCACGGTCGGTCCTCTGCCCGTCTCGCGCTCGGCGTTGCGGCGTGGATGCGCTATGTGACCGGGGTCGACGAGACGGGCCAGGCCATCGAGGTCAAGGATCCGATGGCGCCACGGCTGCTCGAGCTCGCCCGCAAGATCGGGCCAAATGCTGAAGCTCTCGCGGGCGAGTTCCTCGCGATCCGGGAAGTGTTCGGCGATCTCGGAAAAGACGAAAGCTTCCACGCTTTGGTCACGCGGAAGCTTTCCGATATCTACGCCAAAGGTGCACTGGCGGCCGCGGCCGCGACCGCCTGAACGTCAGTGGATGGAGTTGGGCGCGAGCGCGTTGGCGAGGCTCGCCTCGCCAACGCCATAGGTCGTGGCGTTGTAGTTGACGAGCGTGTCCTTGCGCGCCGTGGTCAGCAGCCGGTTCGTGACCTGCGTCGGCGTCCAGGTCGGGAATTTGCTGCCGATGATGGCGGCGTAGCCCGAGACGATCGGGGCCGCGAAGGAGGTGCCGGCAAGACCCGTCTTGTTGGCCGCGACGCCGACCACGAGGAAGTGGCTCTGCACGCTCGTATTGCTGCCCGCGGTGTCGGAGTAAGACGCCAGGCTCGCTTTGCTGCTGGTCGTGCCGTTGCTGTTGAGGGCACCGACAAACAGTGCCGACTGGGCGCCGATCAGCGCGTCACCCAGATAGTCCTGCACACCGGAACGGGTCCGAGTGCCCATTGCCACGCTGTCATTGCCGGCGGCTTTCGAGATCACCGCGCGGCCGCTCTTGGCATAGCTGATGATCGAGGCTTCCTGGTTGCTCCAGCCGATCTGGTTCACGTTGTAGCCGGCCGTGGCAAACATGGCGTAGCTGAGGTTGATGACGTTGAGCCCCGTCGGAGCCAGCGCGACCGTCGTGCCGGAATAGAAGTTCTGGGTCGCGATGGTGGCCGACGGCGCGATCAGCGCAGCTTCCTGGCTGGTCCAGTAGCCGTGGAGCTGCGTCTTCGTGCCGGTGCCCCAATTGCCCGAGAACGGATCGGAGCCGGTGAACTCGTCGACGAAGGTGATGCGCGTGCCCTGGCCCTTGTAGCCGGCGGTCCAGGCACCCTGGATATCGGGGCTCATCCAGCTTTGCAGAGCATTGGCGACGATGGTCGGGGTGGATTTGGGCGGTGGCGGTGGCGGCGTTGTCTTTTTGCCGGCAAAGGCTGGCGTTGAGACCACCACGAGGGAGGCGACGAGGAGGCCGGCGAGCAGACGGGTCGTGCGGAGCATGGGAATCCCTTGGGTCAGAAGGCGACCGAGTAGGTCAGTCTTATGCTGAGGCGGTTTGGATATTCGTTGAGAAGATACTTCAAAGTTTCTGCTGGATCGACGGGATCGGCCGCGAGACGGCAGTTTACGGTTTGCAATCCGTTGCCATAGTCCGCCTCGCACGGATATTCCGTGAGACGGCCCCAGAGCGTCGTGGCCACGGTGAGGGTCAGCGTCGCATTGGGTCGGGGATGCGCTTGGGCGATGAAGCCCAGTTGCACCGAGGGATCGATGCGGTATTTCTCGCCATGCTCCCCGGTACTGAGGCCAAAGGTGATGCCAAAATCGTCGTCCAGGGTCAGCAGCCACTCGGCCGAGAAGTCGCGCCAATAGGTGTTGTACCAGGGTCCGAAGGACTGGAATGCCGGCGTTCCGTCCGAGTCCGCGCCCGACAGCTCGTAGCCCCCGAACGAGAGGAAATGGACGAGGTCTGACAGCCCCCCGCCCTGGTGGATGTCGATGAGATCGAGCGAGCGCTGCCCGGATTGACCGTAGCAGAGGGCCGGCGCCAGAAGCGCCAGCGTCGCGCCGAGCAGCGCGGCACCCATCCATTTCCGGAAAACCCGATGCGCCCAAGCCACAGGCCGACATCCCGCCACCCGCCAAAGACAACAGCTGTTCGTCTTTTCCAGCAAGGGCGGGCGCGCGCCTTGGGATCGACGGCAATAATAGTGCCGCGCACTTGGCCGGCAAAGTCACAACTGCGCGCGCAAGATTACCGCAAGGTTACAGGCAGCGCTTTACCCGCGGCCGAATCCCCTGTTTCATCGTCGTCCTGCGCGTCGCGCTGTCGGGGAGTTTCATGAAATACCGTTATCTGGGCCGCTCGGGCCTCCTGGTGTCGCGCGTCTGCCTCGGCACCATGACCTTCGGCAACCCGCAATGGGGTTGCGACCAGCCGACTTCGAGCGCGATCGTCGATCGCTTCATCGCGGCTGGAGGCAATTTCATCGACACGGCCGACATGTATTCGGGCGGCGCCTCCGAAGAGATGCTCGGCGTCGCCCTTAAGGCGCACCGGCGTGACGAGATGGTCATTGCCAGCAAATGCTGGTTCGGGGTCGGGCCTGCACCGACCGGGCGCGGCTTGTCGCGCAAGCACATGGTTGAGGCTTGCGAGGCAAGCCTCAGGCGGATCGGCACGGACCATATCGATCTCTACCAGCTGCATGGGCCCGATCCGTATACCCCGACCGAGGAGACGTTGCGGGCGGCCGACGACCTCATCCGCGCCGGCAAGATCCGCTATCTCGGCTGTTCCAATTTCTACGGCTGGCAGATTGTCCAGGCCAACGGCGTCGCCGCGCTCAAGGGGTACGCGCCGCTGGTTTCGGCGCAGCACCTCTACAATCTCATCCGCCGCGACATCGAGCGCGAGATCCTGCCGGCCTGCGATGCCGAGGGCGTCGGGATGATCTGCTGGAGCCCCTTGGCGGCCGGCATGCTCACCGGCAAATACAGCGCGCAGGACAAGCCCGACGAGACCTCGCGCATCGGCATCCAGGCCTCGATCACCCTGCCGCGCTACTGGTTCGACGACGCGCTGAAGCTCATAGACACCCTGGTCGCCACCGCCCAGCGGGTTGGCCGCTCGCCGAGCCAGGTGGCGCTGGCCTGGCTGCTCGGCGACCACCGTGTCACCGCAGTCATCGTGGGTGCGCGCCGCGTCGAGCAGATCGCCGAAAATCTCGAGGCCGGCGACTGGGATTTGCCGACCGATGTCCGCCAGGAGCTCACCGACGCCATGCCGCTCAAGCTCGGCTATCCCTATGAGTGGATGACGACGACCTTCCCCGCCAATATCGAGCGCGCCGAGTTCGCGCCGCAGCACGCGGCGCGGCTGCCGAGGTGACGTCCGACACGGCCACGCAGATCGCAGCTCCCCCAGAGGGCAGAGCCGCCCGTTCGCCGGTCGAGCCGCAGGCCGTTGCGCAGCGCAACCGCGAGCTCGACGGCATTCGCGGCTGGGCGGCGATGGCGGTTATCGCGCAGCATCTGATCTACAACACCTTCAGCTCTTATGTGCCGGCGCTCGAGCAGATTCCCTATTTCCTGCGCGATGGGTCCTTCGCCGTCGTGGTGTTCTTTGTTCTCTCGGGCGACGCGCTCAGCGCGCGGTTCCTGCGCGACTACGATGTTGCGGGAGTCCGAAAGCTAACATTGAGCCGGTACTTCCGGCTGACTGGAATGGTGCTTCTCTCCTGTTTGGTCATGTATTTCTTGCTGGTTGGCGGCTTGGCGCCGCACCGGCAGGCGGCGGCGCTCATCGGCAATACGAACTGGTTCGATTCGGCGCTCGACTTCCCGGCCTCCCTGCTCGATACGCTCGGCTATTCGCTCTATCGCGTCTACACCGAGTTCGGCTGGCACCCGCAGGATTCGTACAATCCCTTCCTCTGGACGATGAGTGTCGAGCTGCTCGGTTCGGCGCTGATCTTCGGCTACATGCTGATCTATAGCGGCCTCCGCTACAAAGTGGCGACGACGCTGGTGGTCATGGTCCTGAGTGCGCTCGTGTCCTCCTATGCGCCGCTGTTCTTTCTCGGCATGCTGATCGGCATCGCCCGCTCGCGCGGTGTGCTCGCACGCCAGGCCTCCAAGGTCTGGTGGCACGCAACGGCAATCGGGCTGCTCGTCTTTTTCGCGCTTTACGACAGCTACGGCACCCCGCTGGGAGAAGGCATCAAGGGCGTATTCGCGGGACTGCTCGTCTGGGCGGCCGGCTCGGTGCCGGTCCTCCAGCGCGCGCTTACCTCGCGGCTGTCGCGCTTTCTGGGCGACATCTCGTTTCCGCTCTACGCATTCCAGTTTCCGGTGATGATGTCGTTCACGGCGCTGGCCATTGTTGCGGTCGGCCGATCCGGCGAACTGACAATTCCCTGGGCCTTGTTGATCATGCTCGCCAGCGTGGTAGTGATCGTCGTCGTCGCCACACTCGCCGAACGCCTCGAGCGACTCTATCTGCGTCGTCTCGCGCGCGCGATCGATCGAATAACGCTGCCATCGGCGGCGGTCAGCTCTGATCATTCACCCCGGCCGATGCCGTAGTATGTGAGCCCAGCCGCGGCCGCCTCCGCGGGGTCATATATATTGCGGCCATCAAACACCACCGGCTGCTTCAGCGCCCTGCGGATCGAGGCGAGCTCCGCCGACCGGAAGACCTGCCACTCGGTCGCGACGATCAGTGCGTCGGCCCCCTGCAGCGCTTCTTCGCCGCTTTGCGCCAGCGTCAGATCGTTGCGCATCCCGTAGATGCGTCGCGCTTCGCCCATCGCTGCCGGATCGTAGGCGGCGACGCGGGCGCCCCGCTCCCACAGAGCCTCGAGAATGGCGCGCGACGGCGCGTCGCGCATATCGTCGGTGTTGGGCTTGAAGCTCAGCCCCCACAGCGCAAAAGTCCGCCCGCCGATGTCGCCGTCAAAATGGCGTTCCATCTTTTGGACCAGCGCGAGCTTCTGGCTCTCGTTGCGCGCGTGGACGCCGGACAGCACAAACGGATCGATGCCTGTCTCGCCGGCCATATGGATCAGCGCGGCCACGTCCTTGGGAAAGCATGAGCCGCCATAGCCGATTCCGGCATGGATGAACTGAGGGCCGATGCGCGGATCGGCGCCGATGCCGCGGCGCACGTTCTCGATATCCGCCCCGAGCGCTTCGGCGAAACTGGCCATCTCATTCATGAAGCTGATTCTGGTCGCGAGCATCGCGTTCGCTGCATATTTGGTCAGCTCGGCGCTGCGCGTATCCATGACCATGATGCGGTCCGTGGGCCCGTTGAACGGGGCATAGAGCCGACGCAGCTGCGCTTCCGCTTCGGCGCTGGCGGTGCCGACGATGATGCGGTCGGGCTTCATGCAGTCGGCAACCGCTGCGCCCTCCTTGAGGAACTCCGGATTGGAGGCGATGTCGAGGCCGTGCGATGCCCCCCGGTCGGAAAGCGCCGCACGGATCGCCGTGCCGAGTGCGTCGGTCGTGCCCACCGGTACCGTGGATTTGACGACGACCGTGCGCGGTCCATCCATGCATTGCCCGATCGAGCGCGCCACATCGTTGACGGCGCGCAGATCGGCGCCACCATCGGCGTTCGACGGCGTGCCGACCGCGATGAAGATGATGGCGCCATGCACCACCGCGTCGCGCGCATCGGTGGTGAAGCGGAGCCGGCGGTTCGCGAGCGCCCGGCGCACCATCGGCTCGAGGTCGGGCTCATACATGGGCACGTCGCCGGCACTGAGGGTTGCGACGCGCTTGGCATCGATGTCGACGCAAACCACCTCATTGCCGATTTCGGCAAGGGTTGCGGCCTGCACGAGGCCGACATAGCCGCTGCCGAACACACTGACCTTCACGTCTCGGGCCTCTTGCCTCAAAAAAAGTCCGACACGCTTAGAGCATTTCCGCACAAAGTGCGAAGCGGTTTTGCAGGCGGAAGGGGCGGGCGCACAAAGTCCTTGTCGGCAGACGGCCAAGCCACATAGAACCCCTGCCATGCGCGTTCTGGTCACCGGCGGAGCCGGCTTCATTGGCGCCAATTTCGTGGCGCATCTGCTCAAAAGCGGAGCCGAGCGCGTCGTCGTTCTCGACGCGCTGACCTATGCCGGCAATCTCCACAATCTCGCCGCCGTCCAGGCCGATCGCCGCTATCGCTTCGTCAAAGGCTCGATCCTCGACAGCGTTCTGGTCGAGCGGCTGCTCGCAGAAGAAGAGCTCGATACCGTCGCCAATCTCGCGGCCGAGAGTCATGTCGACCGCTCGATCCGCGGCCCGGCGGCCTTCATCGAAACCAACGTCACCGGCACGCTGCGTCTGCTCGAAGCCGCGCGCGGACATGTCGAGGCGCACCCTTCGCTGCGCGACCGCTTCCGCTTCCTCCAGGTCTCGACCGACGAAGTCTTCGGCTCATTGAGCCCAACCGACCCAAAATTTTCGGAGACCACGCCCTACGCTCCCAACAGCCCCTATGCCGCGAGCAAGGCCGGGGCGGATCATCTGGTGCGCGCCTGGCACGAGACATACGGGCTCAACACCCTGATCTCGAACTGCTCGAACAATTACGGGCCGTTCCAGTTTCCGGAAAAGCTGATCCCGCTGGTGATCCACAATGCGTTGAGCGGCAAGCCGCTGCCCGTCTATGGCGACGGCCAGCAGATTCGCGACTGGCTTTACGTGGGGGATCATTGCGCGGCGCTCGCAACGATCCTCCGGCGCGGCAAGCCGGGCGAAACCTACGCGCTGGGCGGCAATGCCGAACGCGCCAATCTCGACGTGGTCAGGACGCTCTGCGCGCTCCTCGACAAGCATCGGCCGCGCAACTCCGGCTCTTATGCGGACCAGATCGCCTTCGTTGCCGACCGCCCGGGTCACGATCGCCGCTACGCTATAGACGCGAGCAAGGCGATGGCCGAGCTTGGCTGGACACCAGAACGCGATTTTACATCGGGTCTGGAAGCGACGGTCCTCTGGTATCTCGACAATGGCGCGTGGGTCGATGCGGTGACCTCCGGCGCCTACCGCGACTGGGTCGCCGAGCACTACGCGTGAAGGTCCTGATCCTGGGCAAGGATGGCCAGGTCGGCCGCGCACTGCAGCGGCGCCTCATGCCGCTGGGTGTCTCCGCACATGGGCGTGCCGATGGCAATCTCGAAGAGCCGGATGTCCTTGCGGCCCTGATCGCGCGCGAACGACCCGACATCATCGTCAATGCGGCGGCCTACACCGCCGTCGATCAGGCGGAAGATGATCGGGCGCGCGCGTGGAAGGTCAATGCCGAGGCGCTGGAGACGATCGGTGTCGCGGCGAAAAAGACCGGCGCGTTGGTCGTTCATTACTCGACCGATTACGTCTATCCCGGAACCGGGCAGGGCTTTCAATCCGAGACCGAGCCCACGAGCCCGCTCTCTGTCTATGGCGCGAGCAAGCTTGCCGGCGAAGTGCTTCTCCGCGATAGCGGAGCCCGGCACGTCATCCTCCGCGCCAGCTGGGTCTATGCGCCGCAGGGCAAGAATTTCCCGCTGACCATCCTGCGTCTCGCCAAGGAGCGCGACAGCCTGACGGTCGTTGCCGACCAGGTCGGCGCGCCCACCTCCGCCGATCTCATCGCGGACGTCACCGCGCAAGTCATCGCCCACGCCGATGGGCACTCCGGCATCTACAACCTCGCGCCCAGCGGTGAGACCAGCTGGCACGGCCTCGCGCAATTCATCGTCGCCGAAGCGCTCGCTCAGGGCGCTGGCCTCAAGCTCGCTCCCGAGGCGATCACCCCAATCCGGACGGACCAGTATCCGGCGAAGGCCGCGCGTCCGGCCAATTCGCGCCTCGATACTACAAAGCTCCGCACGACGTTCGGGTTGACGCTTCCGGCTTGGCAAGACGGCATAAGGCAGTTGATAAGCACCCTCAAACAGGAGGGGCGGCTGTGAGCCGGAAGGGGATCATACTGGCGGGCGGGTCGGGGACGCGGCTGATGCCGGCGACGGCACCGATCAGCAAGCAATTGCTCCCGGTCTACGACAAGCCGATGATCTACTATCCGCTCGCGACCCTGATGGGCGGCGGCATCCGCGACATCCTCATCATCTCGACGCCGCACGATCTGCCGCTGTTCGAGCGGCTGTTCGCGGGCGCATCGGCCTGGGGGCTCAATCTCAGCTTTGCGGCGCAGCCCAAGCCCGAAGGCATCGCGCAGGCGTTTCTCATCGGCGAGAAATTCATCGGCCGCGATCCGTCGGCGCTGATCCTCGGGGACAATCTCTTTTTCGGTCACGATCTGCCGGTGATGCTCAAGGCCGCCGATGCGCGGAGCAACGGCGCGACGGTCTTCGTCCATCACGTCACCGATCCCGAGCGTTATGGCGTTGCGAGCTTCGATGCGACGGGCCGCGTCACCTCGCTCGAGGAAAAGCCCAAGGCGCCGAAGTCGAACTACGCGGTCACGGGCCTCTATTATTACGACAGCGACGTCGTCGCGCTTGCGCGCGATCTCAAGCCATCGCCGCGCAACGAG
>Ga0070661_100000537_pt1 | contig 29079 bp, 27 predicted proteins | sample KBSC43metaG_FD_64663 | JGI IMG/M metagenome (GOLD analysis project Ga0070661, IMG submission 64663) | Corn rhizosphere microbial communities from Kellogg Biological Station, Michigan, USA - KBS C4-3 metaG | ecosystem: Host-associated > Plants > Roots > Rhizosphere > Soil ... | reverse complement strand
GTTAACACTTTAAAAATTCTTTCAAAGTATGTCACAAACGTTGTTTGAAAAACTAGAATTCGCAGACGAAAAAAATCTCTTAATTCAAGGTCTGCCTTCTTCCATTGAAAAACAGTTCTGCAAGCTTTCGTTCGCCAAAAACATGACCCCGCTTCTGAAAAGCAGGAAAATCGATTTTGCTCTTGTTTTTGCGGTGAATGAGAATCAGTTGAACGGCATTTTAAGGGACGTTATGCCGGCTTTAAAGGAGGACTCTAAGTTCTGGGTGGCCTATCCGAAAATTACTTCCAAAATTGTTACCGATTTGAACCGCGACAGCAGCTGGCAGCAGTTAACATCTGCCGGCTATGAAACGGTCAATGAGGTTGCGTTGGATCATGTTTGGAGTGCCGCCCGTTTTGAAAGGCCGACAGTAAAACGGTCTCGTCACAAGGCTCAAATGGCATTGGAAGAGGCGTAAATCACTTGATCAATTTACTAAACCATCCCGGTTGTAAAGCAGTCCCGGGATGGTTTTTTATTTTTGGATATGCCATTAAATGTCGAGATAAAAGCCAAAACGGGCGATCCTGAATTTATCAGGGTCTATTTAAAAAACAACAAGGCCGAGTTTAGGGGTGTAGACCTGCAGATGGACACTTATTTTAATGTACCAACAGGGAGGCTGAAATTGAGAGAAGGCAATATCGAAAATAACCTGATCTACTATGAGAGGCAGGATACTCCCGGAATGAAAGAATCGAGCTTTCAATTAGTGCGCGTTCCCGATGCAAAAGCGCTCAAAGAAGTGCTCACCAAATCGCTTGGGGTCAAAACGGTGGTTAAAAAGAAACGGGAGATCTATTATATCGGGAACGTGAAATTTCACATTGATGAGGTCGAGAACCTGGGCAGTTTTGCCGAAATAGAGGCGAGCGACCTTTACGCGGATGTCCCCAAAGAGGAACTGCAAAAGCAGTGTGATTTCTATTTAAGAGAATTTAAGATTAAAGAGGGAGACTTCATTTCTGTTTCATACAGTGACATGCTGGTCGCACTGACCGAATGATCATCTCAATATTACAGTTCCCATTTTTTCTGTAATTGCCTTTTCCATATTCTTTAGATGTTCATGTGTGCGGAACAAAACTTCCTGGTCTTCTTTTGAATTCGTTTTTTCGAGGTCAGCATGATTTTCATTCAGCATCCTTTTGATCTTTCGGAGTTTGAGATAATTTAAGGCGGATTCAACTTGCTCATGAGTACGGTCCTCTTCCGCTTTCAAATAATTCATCAATTGCTGGTCATTGCCCCTTGCAACGGTTTTAATAAATTGTTCATAGGTCTGTTCGAATAGTTGTTTTTGATACCCTGTTGCCTGGCTATATTCTTTTCTCCAACGGTCGCTTTCTTCATAGGGAAAATTAAGTAGCGAAACAGTAAGCGCACTAATTTTTGGGTCGGGATGATAGACAAAATAATTTTTATTTACTTGTTGCGGGGCTGTTCGGATCTGCTCCTTGCAAATATTTATCAGCCTGAAAATATCGGGGTTATCCAATAGGCTTTCATCGATCATTTCTGAAAAAATATGATCAGCGATCAATTGCTCATCATCCCAATATCTTGTTCCAAATTCGAGGAGTATTCTTGCAAGCTCTCTTTCCTGCAATTCGTCTTTGAATAAAAGATTAAAAGTAGCATCATCGTAATCTGTTTCCTGCGCCTTCTTTGCATTTTCCTCATGGAGCCTTGCCTCTTCAAAGGGCAATGCCTTTTCCTGGGTTACGATCCGGTTGCGGATAAACTTATTTACAAGAGCATGTAAACCGCTTTCATCGATCTTCAGTATCTCAGAGCACTGTTTGATGTAATCCTGTTGTTTGGTGAAGTCCTCTGCTTTATTAATACGGGAAATGGTTTCGGCAATTTGATTGACAACCTCAGCTTTTTTATTTGAATCCGAGCCGGCATCCCTTAATGCAACATCAAGCTGAAATAAAATGAAATCTCTTTTATTTCTTTGAATAAATTCGCGAAAAACCGTCGGGCCAATCTTATTAACGTAGCTGTCGGGATCTTCGTTGTCAGGAATGAGAACCAATTTTACATTGAGCCCTTCTTCAAGCGCCATATCCAGGCCGCGCAGGGCCGCTTTTATACCAGCAGCATCGCCATCGTAAATAATTGTAAGGTTCTTGGTGTATTTTTTGATCAATCGCAACTGGTCCACAGTGAGAGAGGTTCCACCGCTGGCCACTACATTTTCGATACCCGACTGGTGAAGTGAAATAACATCCGTATAGCCTTCTACCAATAAACATTCATCTGACTTGTCAATTGCTTGCCTGGCAAAATAGGAGCCGTACAGAATTTTGCTTTTAACATAGATCTCATTCTCGGGCGTGTTAATGTATTTGGGAGCCTTATCGTTACTTTTTAAAATTCTTGCACCAAACCCAAGGACTTTTCCGCTATGATTGTGCACCGGGAAGATCACCCGACCGCGATAGTTATCCAGCAGTTGTTCATTACGATTTACAACCAATCCTGTTTTTAAAAGTAGTTCGGGATTGTATTGTTTGGCAATCGCTTCTTTTGCAAAAGCATCTCTCCGTTCAGGAGAATAGCCCAGCTGAAATTTTTTAATGACCTCTTCCCTGAAACCTCTTTCCTTTAAATAGCTTAGCCCAATGTCCTGGCCTTCTTCTGTTTCAAATAACTGCCTGGTGAAAAATTGCTGGGCGAAACTGTTGATGATGTATAGGCTGTCCGCAGTTTGTATTTGCTGGCGCTGTTCATCTGTAGTAAAGGTTTCCTGGATCTCAATTCCATATTTGCTGGCCAGCCATTTTAACGCCTCCACATAGCTATATTTCTCATGCTCCATGATGAAGCTGATAGCGTTGCCGCTACGCCCGCAACCAAAGCACTTATAAATTTCTTTTGAAGGGGAGACAGTAAATGACGGCGTTTTTTCGTTGTGAAAAGGGCAGAGACCTAAATAATTCGCGCCGCGTTTTTTTAATTTTACGAAACCTCCGACTATATCAATAATGTCAATTCGGCCAAGGATTTCCTGTATCGAACTTTGTGAGATCATGCGGAGGACAAATATAATCTTCCTTAAATTTCATTGGCCATAAAATGATAAGATGTTGGTAAATTCAAGAGATCTTCGAGGCCTCAGTCCTACTGATTTTCTAATTCCATGATCTTTTCAAAAACTTTCTCATATTCGGCGTTTTGGATGGCAAATTCATCACAAACTTTTTTGTAATCTGTCTCCGTTTGAAGGAATTTATTTTTGTCAGAATAAGTAGCAGGATCCGCCAGCGAAGTTTCGAGTTGTTGTTTTTTTTCGTTCAGCTTCGCGATCTTTTCTTCCAACTGCTGAAAAATTCTTTGTTGTTTCTGCAACTCTTTCTTAACCGCGGATTGTACTGATTTTACCGGCGATTTCGCAGATTCTTTCTGTTGATTATTACCACTTTCTTCTGTCTTACTCTTCAACTCCTGGCCTCCGAATCCCGACTGCTTACTGCCAACTGCTGACTGCTTACTGCCAACTGCCGACTGCCTACTGTCAACTGCCAACTGCTTACTGACCGCCGCCGACTGCCGACTCATTCTCTCTTTCCATTCGACATATTCATCGTAACCACCTTTAAACTCTTTTATTTTGTGATCTACTATTTCCCATATCTTATTCGCCGTTTTAGAAATAAAAAACCTGTCATGGCTCACCAAAATATAACTTCCTTCATACCTGTTTAACGCTTCAACAAGCAAGTCACTGCTGTGCATATCAAGATGGTTCGTTGGCTCGTCAAGCAATAAAAAATTCGCCTTGCTTATCATTGTTTTTGCCAGGGCCACTCTTGCCTTTTCACCGCCGCTTAGCACCCTGATCTTTTTTTCTACTTCATCGCCGGTAAAAAGAAAACAACCTAACAGGGTCCTTAATTCTAATTCAGTTTTCTGGCTGCCGCATTCTTTCATTTCATCCAGCACCGTATTGTTTATGTTCAATGCCTCCAATTGATGCTGGGCATAAAATGCTTCTTCCACGTTATGTCCCCACTTCCGTTCTCCTTTAAAGGTTTCTGTTCCGCCGATGATACGAAGCAAGGTCGATTTACCCTTTCCATTCGCCCCGATCAGTGCTATTTTATCGCCGCGGTCAATTTCGACCGACGAATGTTCAACTATGACGTTTTCTCCAAAGGATTTTGAAATATCTTTCAACTCCACCAATATTTTCCCGGGACTTTTATCGACACGGAAATTGATCTTGATGTTCGGTCTTTCCACTTCCACATCTTCGATCCGCTCCAATTTTTCCAACCGCTTCAATGCCGATTGTGCCTGGGCTGCTTTTGTCGCTTTAGCTCTGAATCTTTCTATAAATCTTTCCTGCTGTCGAATAAATTCCTGTTGATTCTCATAAGCTCTTTGTTGCATTGCAATTCTTTCGGCTTTTTCTTTTTCATAGAAATCATAATTACCATTATAAATGTGAAGTTCTTTCTGATAGAGCTCAACGATCTTTGTCACCATGCGATTTAAAAAATACTTGTCGTGGCTGACTATTACCACCGATCCCTGGTAATGTTGTAAATATTTTTCAAGCCATTCAATGGAAGGAAGATCGAGATGGTTAGTGGGTTCATCCAGCAGTAAAAGATCGGGCTGCTGCAGGATCATTTTTGCGAGCAACACTCTCATTCTCCACCCACCGCTGAATTCATTATAGGGACGCTGCAGATCGCTGTTTGCAAATCCCAGTCCCTGCAGCACCTCCTCCGTTTTATGATGAATTGAATATCCACCGAGGGCGTCAAGTTCGTGAAGCTTATCGGCGTATTCGTGTAACAATTTGTCCTGCCCGTCCGGCAGGCGGGCATCCTCAGTTTTTTCCAATCGCGTACCTAGGTCTTCAATTTCTTTTTCCAGCTTAAGAACTTTTTCAAAAGCACCAAGTGCAACTTTCAAAATAGAATTATTTGTATCAAAACTTAGCAGGTCCTGGTGAAGATATCCAATGCTTGTTTCCCGGCTTCTTTCTATCGTTCCCTTTGACGGTTGGTATTCGCCTGCCAGTAGTTTTAGAATTGTCGACTTGCCAGTTCCATTGTACCCGATCAATCCGATGCGTTCATTGGGCTGAATATGCCAGGTAGCATCTTCCACAAGGGTGCGGGCGCCAAATTCAAATGTCACGTTTTGTAAACCTGCGAGCATAGTTGTGAATTGTGAATGGTCAATGGACAATGTGATATTCACCATTCACCATTCACAAAAATAGTTTGAATTATCTTTGATAAAATTTCTTTTCGACTATGAAAAAGGTCTTGCTGGTCTATCTGGTGTTGATCATTGGAATTATTACCTGGTACTACGCGGTAGGGAAGGAAAACAGGGTGTTTGACAATTCGAAAGCAACGGCCTTGAAGGTGAGCAAGCACAGTAAAGAGTTTAATCAATCAATGCAGGCCGTAATGGATAATTATTACGCAATGACCGGTGAATTCACAAATGGAGATACCGTTTCGATAAATACGTCCGCCGCCAAATTAAAAATTGCCCTTGACAGCCTTGAGATAAAGGAATTGAAGGCTGACTCCGCCATTTATGAAACGGCGGCGAGCATTTGGGAAGATGCAAAAGCAGAGATCAATGGAATGCAAACCGATCCTTCGCTCCAGGCCAAGAAAGAATCACTGAATCTTTTTTCAAATGAACTATTTACGCTCTTGCTAACTGTTCACTATGATCTTTCCAAACTTTACTGGCAGGAATGCTCTTCGGCATTTGGAGAAGATACTCCCGGCAACTGGATCAGCGAGAAGGAACTATCAAAAAACCCATACGTTAAAAACGATTGCGCTGTTGTGAAAAAAGTGATCAATTTTACGCCTGCTGATTCCACAGCAAAATGACGGCTGAATTATTTAATAATAACCTTGTCAAGAATCAACGCCTTTTCGTGATGCGAAAGAAGAAATAAATTATACCGGAGCTGGTAAGCTGTTGAGGGATCAACGTTCTTAAGTAATCCTCTTCTTGTTTCCTTTAAGTGCGTACAAGTATCAACTACAAAACTTTTGATCGCTTCCACGGATAAATGATCCATCTTATTTTTTATGTGCCAGTAAAAATTAAAAAGAAAATCATCCTCGGGGAAAAAGTTTTCTCTGTACACGAGATACTTATTTTTTAGCAACAGGTAATGCATGACCTTTTGCTGCTCCCAGTTCATCGTTTTTATTTTATCAGCTGCCAGTTGCATACAATGCTGCAGGCTACAGGGCATATATAACGATAGTAAAAGATGTTGCTCATTTTGCAATTTAAGTTTATTCTTACGGCTGCAGAACCAGCTCCATTCACTTGGGAAATAATGATAAGCTGTACTTAGAACAAGGTTATCTTGTAGACCATCATCGATGATCATATCCTGGATATCGTCATAGATCTGCACCACCCGCATAACATCAAGCCAGCCTGGGATTTGAACGCTGAACATTGCCTGTTCCTTATCGGCGAGAGTACAACGAAGTTCCAGCAATTTCTCCTGCATATATGCTGTCTTTGATTCATGAAAGTGAAGAACCGAAGCCTCGTTATTTAAATGTCCCCTGTCTGAACTGTTGTCATGAACATCATGTAAAAAACTGGCGACACATGTGTTGCAGGATTCAGCGATGCGGTCAGCCACTTTATTCGCTTTCTCAAAACTCAATTTTCCAAGATATTCATTCATCAGGTATAGAAAATGATGAAGCAACTGGTAAAATTTTTGATAGCTGACATCATATTTCTTGTTGTGCTGATTCAGGATTTCCGGTGGCAATAATTGGTCGATTCGAAAACGATATTGCAGGCTAACTTTCTTTCCATTTAATTTCTTATGCAGGTGAAACTGTCGATCATTGTCTTCGATTAGCTTCTGGATAAATGGCTTGCCTGTCGCCGCAGCAAGGCAGTCGATGAACTCATCGCCGAAGAAAAGGGCCAGCGTGGTGATGTCAGCGAGATCAGTATCATGCCGGCGAAAAGGAGAAAGCCCAAGAAATAAATTGTTGTAAGCAAAAGCGCCCTTCTGGATCGTAGCCCATAGTTTATCGAATTCCCGCATTTCCCTGCACGATAACATGAAAGGTGAATTGGTAAACCATCGTTGCTGAATTTTGAATAGAGGCCACCAAATGATCTTTGAAAATTTACGCGATAGAATATGCCTTAACTCAGTGGTCCACGAAAATCTGTGGGAACCCGCATAGGCCTGCAAAGGAGCAGTATCCTGCTTTGAAAACGCGTGTTGGTTTTGGCGAAGTGGCATTTCGATCTTTGAGTTAAGATAAGCGATAGAATTGATTGATGCAATAGAATAAAAGTTTCTGATCGAAGGGACGTATGCTAATTCGATATTTTCTTTGCCGAAAACAAAGTCCATGGATAGGCCATCATGTTATTCAAATACTTTGACTGCCACTGGTATTCAGGATGGATCTTATAAAATGTTGAGCCAATAAAATTGCCACCACAAGGATGACCCATGTGCGCCCATAATTGCATATTCTTTGCCAGTTCGGCAGTAGTGACTTTCCCCTGCACTGCCCCCATGGGATAATAAGGAGCGAGACTCCACTCCGCACACCCTTTTGCATCTTCATCGATGTGCCCACAGATCACGCAGCGGTTATTGGCATTTGCGTTCTGCAATGCATCCACATGATCTGCTTCAACCTGCTTACCAACGTCTGCATCCAGCTTCCCTTTCAAATTGATCAGCACCAATTGCTCCATGCGCTTTTTTCTCGCGTTGGGCGAAGTTGTCGCATCATTAACACTAAATGTGGTTTCTTCTTTTATCAATTTGGGGTCGCTGGGAAAATTCGACCCGATCATGGCTGTGTCTTTACTCCGCCAGACACGATAATCTTTTAACCCTAATTCAAGCTTTGCCACTTCATTTGTTTTTGTATCACCGATCAGCCAGTCATTGGCATACCCACCGTTATTACCTGTGGCAAAAGTTTTTATCACATCATCGATACTGTTGCTGTACTGTGCAGCTTTTCTTGCGCGCATGAATTCCGGCAAACCTGTTGAATCAAATAAATTGAATCCTGTAATTGTCGTCTCAGTGATAAGTATCCCATTATCCGTGATAACAAAATCATCACCACTGTGAATAAAGCCAGGCATGCAATCCATGAGCATGTGGTGTCCATGTTCGGGAACAATGTCTGCAATTACATTCCAATGCTGGCCTATGATGTATTCTGTCCAGTTGTTATGGCCGATCACTATCTTACCATCCTTTGTATAACTGCCTGTGGCGATAAATGCACTGCAATTGCCGGGAGCCTTATTATTTCCGCTGCCAGCTTTTGCAAGATTGTCAAGCATGGGTGCATAATAAAAAGCTAATTCCTCTGTGGCGTTGTAAGCCGTCAGATCAAGGCTATCATAATTTTTATTCTGCGCATGCAATCCTTCAACGATGCCATTGATCTCATCTTTATATTCACGGTCAAGTTTATCCCATAAAAAATTTTTTGCCGCACTGCGATAGAACTGCCAGTCGCGATGCGTGTCATGCTGAAGAAGATAAGCCACGGACTGAATACTCGTATCAATATCGTTTGCCAGCAGGTAACCATGCTGATAGCCGATGTCGGAAGGCGAACCTTCAAGGTGTACGTATATCCACCCATTCTTATTTTCTCTTGATGCTTTTGTTAGGCGATTAGGCTTAGATTGTTTCGAATTTGAGCAACCAAGGACAATGATGGTAGCAGCAACGTAAAGAATGGATCTTCTTCTCATGGTGACATTGTTTTAGCAGTAATGTTGAAGCTAAGAAACTTCCAGGTATGATCAGTTTTTAAACAAACCCAACACGGTCGCCAGCTTTTCTTTCAGGTCTTTCCGTGCAACGATAAAATCAAGAAAGCCATGCTCAAGGACAAATTCACTGCGTTGAAAACCTTCGGGCAGATCTCTTTTGATCGTTTCCTTGATCACTCTTGGGCCGGCGAAACCAATAAGTGCCCCGGGCTCTGCGACGTTTAGATCACCCAGCATACCGAACGATGCTGAGATACCACCAAATGTGGGATCGGTCAATAATGAAATATAAGGAAGTTTGGCGTCGCTGAGCTGAGACAACTTACCGCTTGTTTTTGCTAATTGCATCAATGAAAAAGCGCTTTCCATCATTCGGGCTCCGCCACTTTTACCAATTACCAAATAGGGAAACCTGTTTTGTATGCAATAATCAACTGCCCTTGAAAACTTTTCCCCCATCACACTTCCCAGCGAGCCACCAATGAATTCAAAATCCATGCACGCGATCACAATGTCATGTCCGTTTAGTTTCCCCGCTGCTACCCGCATGGAATCCTTGAGATCGGTTTTGGCCCATATCTCTTCCAGGCGTTTCTTGTACGGCTTCAGGTCGGTAAATTCGAGATAGTCTACGCTGCGGATGTTTTCAAAAAGTTCTGTGAACTGTTTGTCGTCGAACAAAATATCGTAGTACTCAGAGCTTCCTATGCGATGATGGTAACCACACTTAGGGCAGACAAATAAATGATCACGCAATTCAGATACCGTACAGATATAATTGCATTCAGGGCATTTGGTCCACAGCCCTTCCGGGGTTTCCTTTTTTTCTGAGGTCTTGGTATTGATACCTTTCTTGATGCGTTTGAACCAACTGGTTTTTGTTTCCTCGGTTTTCCCCTCTTCACCGGTCAAATTCGCATCAAAATCTTCAACTTGCTTGGCCATCAGTTCAAGATTGGTGAGTCACAAATATAGGGAAGGTTTTCGTTTGGGGTTTTTTGTTTTTGTGACCGGCTTCTACAATTCTATTCGGCGTCCGTTGTGTCACTCACTTGTACGTCTGTACCGCTACGCAGCAATTGGGGATCTGTTGCCTAATCGCAAGAGTCCGTTACTCACACCGCCCTGGTGAACAGGTAGCAGCCGAACCTTAGTAGAAAACCAGTCCTATACTGTGTCAACCTTATTACATAACGTTCATTGACGAGTTAAATAAGGTAATAAGGTCGTTTTACGCTGATTTATTTTTCTACTAAGGTTTCTGGCGATCGAACACTCGGCCAATATCCAAAGTCAATACAAGCCGAAGAAGTCTATCAATGTATTTTTTCCAATAAAACTATTGGGATTTCATTAATGCCCGTCCACTCACTTGCAATATAGGCATAGTTTCCAGGAAAGGTGTTAAGGTCAATTTTATTAAATATTCTCTGCCAAGTGGTTTTCCACTTCTGATTTCCAAAAGTGGTAGCATTGTGTTGCGTCAATCCATTTCAAACTTTGACCGACGTTGGCAAGGACGAACTTAATTGAATTAGCTTTTAAGAGTTCTCTCAAATCATTTCTGGTCAAATAAGAAATTCTTTTAGCTTCAATATAACCTTCTTGTGTCCACAAATTTTGTAACGGAATTGTTGTGACTATTTTCTCAGGAAAATTCATTTTTTAAGTCTTTGGTCGATTACAAACGTATACATAAAAAAGAAAAAGTTCCCGTGAAGGAACTTTTCAAATATCCAATATCAAATATCCAATATCAAATCAACCCTTCTTATCAGGCTTTACCGTTGATTTAGTTTTAATATTCTCTTTTCTTTCTCCTTTCAAAGTAGAAGCAAATTTCACAGCTTCATATGCATTCAACAAACCACCAGTGGTGCTTAGTTCGCTCATATCAACCTCAGTATCGCCACCCGGAACTTTCACCTTTACATCCGGCTTGACAGAAGATTTTTCAATCACATATTTTACCTGCTCGGCTGAAAGATTTGGATAATATTCCAGTATTAAAGCAGCCACACCGGCCACGACGGGTGAGGCCATACTCGTTCCCTGTGCTTCACCGTATGTGTTACCACCAGGAATTGTTGAGTAAATTTTTACACCCGGCGCAAATACATCTACTTCTTTTTTCCCGTAGTTAGAAAAACTTGCGGCAAGACCGCCCAACTGAGGATCGCCACTTGCGCCTACAGTGATCCAGTTGCTGGCTCTTTTTCCATCGCTCTTATAAACAGGTGTAGGAAAATTCCAGGCAGTGTCAATATCAGCCGCGTCGTTTCCCGCTGCGTGTATTAACAGTACGCCTTTGCTTTGTGCATAGCGAACGGCGTCATCAACCCAATCTTTTTGAGGAGAAAACCCTTTTCCAAAACTCATGTTGATCACTTTCGCTCCATTGTCGACCGCATAGCGAATAGCAAGAGCAATATCTTTATCATGCTCATCACCATCAGGCACTGCACGCACCATCATGATCTTTACATTGTCATCAATGCCATCAATGCCTATTCCATTGTTTCTCGCCGCAGCAATGATACCTGATACATGGGTACCATGAAAAGGTGTGCCAGCCATCACATCATTATTGCCATAAAAGCGATCGTTGAAATCGTTGTAATTATCTTTTACGATATTACCACGATAATCAGGCGGTGCTTTTTCGGCCGATTCCATTTTCCGGATCTCTCCCTGCAGATCTTCAAGAATTTGAGCGTTGGTGATATCATTATTCTTGTTGAGACTGCAGATATACGTCATCGTCTGTTTAAGCTTTTGCGCCGTGATAGAACCGGGATTGTATCCTTCCAGGTCCTTGCAATTGTATTCCTTCTTTTTTAAATCAAGCTGGATAATTGAATCACCGGCGATCATGTCCTTTTCGATTTGCTGATATTTTTCAAGTAATGAAAGGTCAACCTCGCCAACTACATCTTGTTTGGCCCTTAACCAAACATTATACTTTTCCTGGTCTTCTTTGGACAGGGTTGAAGGATCTGTTACATTTTCAAATTTGTCTTTATCTGCATGATAAACCCGTGCTGCTTCATAAGAATCTTCTTTGACATTTTTTCCATCGCGACCGCCAAGGAAGTTCCACCCATACACATCGTCTACATAACCGTTTTTATCATCATCAATACCATTTCCGGGGATCTCACCGGGATTATGCCACAAAATCGGCTTCAGGTCTTCGTGTGTTGTATCAACACCGGAATCTATAACCGCAACTATGATTGGAGTACTTTTTTTGCCTTTCAAAAAATCGTAAGCTTGATCAAGGCCGATCCCATAATAACCACTTGTTTGTTTGCTGAGCAGGTGCCATCCCCTCGGTACCTCTGTCTTCACGGAAGTTTGCGCAAAACCATTTGCGAACATAAGGCCTGCAATGAGCAATAAGAAAAACCGATTAAATAGTTTGATCATTTGCTGTTTTTTAGTTCAGAAAAAAATAAAGACTGTAAAATTAGTAGAAACGAGCATGTTTCATGCCGCAAGTAAACAAGAATGCGCTTTTTTATGAAACCATTCATACTTTTCTCAAAAAAAAACCCGACCGAAGCCGGGATTTTATATGGACGGTGTCTTATGACTATTGGTTGCTTACTTTCATCTCTACACGTCTGTTCAAAGCCTGCTCAGCCTGGGTTTTCCCATTATTTAACGGTCTGTTAGGCCCATAGCCAACGGTATTTAAACGAGATGGCGCAATTCCTTTTTTGATTAGATAATCCTTCACCGTTTTTGCGCGATCGCGAGACAGTTTCATATTCCAATCATAGTCTGCATTATTGCTGGTATGACCCTCAATTAATAATTTAATTTCTTGATTCTGCTTAAGAACAGCTACAACCTCATCCAGTACTTTTAATGATGCCGGCAGCAAGGTTGCTTTTCCTTCCTGGAATTGAATCCGGCGCGCGGCAAATGTTACCTTTTCTACGATTTCTTTTTGAACAGGCGCGCAACCGTTGTTTTCTTTTACACCCTTGACCGTGGGACATTTGTCTTCTTCGTCGTTGACGCCATCGCCGTCAGTATCTGGCACTGGGCAACCATTGTAGCGAACGACCCCGGCCACCGTTGGACATTTATCTTCTTCATCATTTACACCATCCCGGTCTGTATCAGGGATCGGACATCCATTATAACGGGCAACTCCTGCAACCGTCGGGCATTTGTCTTTATCGTCGGCAATACCATCTTTATCGGTATCAGGTGCGGGGCAGCCATGACTACTCAACAAGCCTGCTTCATTTGGACATTGGTCATCTTTGTCGGCAATGCCATCGCCATCCTTATCAGGGCAACCACCTGTAATGGCGGGACCCGCCTCGGTTGGGCAGGCATCCCTATCATCGGCCACACCATCTTTATCCTTATCTTTTAATTTGGGCTCGGCAACTTTTTCTTTTCCTAAAAATATCCCCAGGGTACCGCCGATCACTTTGTGGTTAAGATGTCCAGGGTAGGAAGGTGTATAAAAATCGCTCAGGCCGCGGCTGAAATTGGCCGTGAGAAAAACGTGGCCGATCTCAAATCCCGCGAGCGCATTCATTCCGAAATCAAAGGTTTTGTATTGACCCGCTTTGTTTCCCACTGATAGGTCACTATTTTCATTGCTCTTGAAATCACCGTTGTAATAAACTGTGTCGGACTTCTCTGTTCCGTTATAGAAGAAGGAAATATAGGGTCCCGCACCAAACATCAATTTGGCTTTCTTTCCCAGCGGAGCTTTGAAAACAAAATTCAATGGCATGTCCATATAATTAATGAACTGCGAGTAGGTGTAAGTCTGAATAGTGGCGTTAGAGTCGTAAGGAGACTCATATTTTCTCCCCTTATTATAAAAGAATACGCCGGGCTGAAAATAGAATTTTGATCCAGGGGCAAGTCTCAGATCAGCAATAAATCCAAAGTGCATCCCTGTACGTGATGAATAATTATGACGAATTGAATCCCAGTCGGGAAGGTCATTCGTTTCTTTTACAGAGGAACTATTCACACCACCCGCGAGGGCAACGCGGAACTGGGCATAGGTATTCAAAGCAAAAAGGAGAACTATAAGCAGAACAAGTCCTGATTTTTTCATGGTCATGGATTTGGTTTGTCAAAGGATTTCCGCCACGGCGGACAGGTATTAAACGTAAAATTTCGAAGAAAATTTTATAAGTCAAACTTAATGGCCTGGGCAAGAGGAAGGTTAGCGCTATAATTTATGGTATTTGTTTGCCTGCGCATATAATTTTTCCAGGCGTCACTGCCGCTTTCACGCCCGCCACCTGTCTCTTTTTCTCCGCCAAAAGCGCCCCCGATCTCAGCGCCGCTTGTACCAATATTTACATTCGCGATCCCGCAATCACTGCCCGCGTGAGACAGGAATTGCTCGGCTTCGCGGAGATTTAACGTCATGATAGAAGAGGAGAGACCTTGGGGAACATTGTTCTGGATACCTATGGCCTCGTCAACATTTTTGTATTTCAGCAGGTATAAAATAGGGGCAAATGTTTCTTGTTGCACAATTTTAAATTGCGGTTCCACCTCGGCGATACAGGGCTTTACATAGCAACCACTTTCATAACCATCCCCATTCAATATTCCCCCTTCGATAATGAACTTCCCGCCTTCAGCCTTACATTTCTCAATGGCTTCAATGTACATTTTCACTGCTTCCTTATCTATCAGTGGACCAACAAGATTCTTCTCAGATAAAGGATCGCCGATGGTCAATTTTTTATAGGCAGATACAAGCCGTTCTTTCACCGAATCGTAAATTTCTTCCTGTACAATTAGCCGTCGCGTAGTTGTGCACCTCTGGCCCGCGGTACCTACGGCGCCAAACACGGCTCCGCGAATCGCAATATCAATGTCTGCATTTTTTGAAATGATGATGGCATTGTTGCCGCCCAATTCGAGTAAAGCCCTTCCTAGCCGAGATGCAACTGCAGTACCGACAGCTTTGCCCATCCTGGTAGACCCTGTGGCAGAAATAAGTGGGATCCTCTTATCGGTAGCCATCCATTCACCTGTCTCGCGTTGGCCAACAACCAAATTGCAAACACCTTCAGGAATATTATTGGCCGCGAATACTTTTGAAATTATATGTTGACACGCAACAGCACAAAGGGGAGTTTTTTCAGAAGGCTTCCAAATGCATACATTGCCACAGACCCATGCCAGCATACTGTTCCAACTCCAGACGGCAACAGGGAAATTGAAAGCTGAAATAATTCCAACTATCCCCAAAGGATGCCATTGCTCGTACATGCGATGTCCGGGTCGTTCACTGTGCATGGTCAAGCCGTATAACTGTCTCGAAAGACCTACCGCGAAATCGCAGATATCGATCATCTCCTGCACTTCGCCATAACCTTCCTGCAAACTTTTTCCCATTTCATAAGAGACCAATTTTCCTAATGGTTCCTTATAGTCACGTAAAGCCTCACCGATCTGCCTTACTATCTCACCACGAGCAGGTGCGGGCATCATTCGCCAACGGAGGAATGAATTCTGCGCTGTCTCGATCGTTTTTTCATAACTCTCTTTATCGGTTGTCGATACTGACCCGATCAACTTACCATCAACGGGAGAATAGGAGTGAAGTACTTCCCCCTTTGACGAAAGCCAATTAGCTCCCGTACTTACTCCTTTATTCTCGGATTTTAGATTGAGAACTTCAAGAAAATCCATCTGAAAAAATTAAGAAAGCAAAGATAGATGATGGATAACAGTTAACAGATATATTGGTGAATAATCGTGCTTGAAAAAAAGTGTGCTAAAAAATATTTATCTTGCTGTTGCTTCAATTATACCGCCTTACCACCTTTGAAAGTGCTACATACATTTACTTGATTAATCACACGGGATTAGTGTATGAACGAGAATAATGAAATCTTCATCGTCAGAAGTATCGCTAATACTGTCAATACAATTAGCGAATTAGATGACCTCATTTTAAAGGAAAAAGAAGAGGAGCATCTCAATAATCTAAAAAGAAGGAGAGAGCAACTTATTGAGGTGCTGAAAAAATTGGCACAAGAGCTAGGCGCTGAAACAAAGCCGTTCGATTAAAACGAACGGCTTTTTATGTTTTGCATTTTTCAAACTCGCGTTGCCAATGATGAAGGTCAGCAGCTAAGTACTCATTACTGATCACTCATCACTCATTTAAAAGTATATTTCGTCCAGAAACTCTGGTCTTTCATCATACTTTCACCACCTTGCTGAGTGTTTCCGCCTCCTGCATTATAGCCACCTCCGCCATGACCTTCGTGACCACCATAGCCGCCTGCGCCACCTCCGTGTCTGCCTCCACCGGTGGATCCTTCATCGGAACCGGAGTGATGAGAGGAAAATTGCATCGCGCTGACTATCCAACCCAAGCTTATGTCTTTTTGATCCAATGACGAAGCTGTCCCAAAAAATGAAAGCGGAATTTTGTATTCGATATTCATTGCATCAGTCGAATCCCACGCAAAAGCAATATTTGCACTTCCAGGCATTATCAATCCCTGTTCTTCCGATTTATCCTCAGAAAAGCCAAACACTTTCATCGAACTAAGACTGAGTGCCATCTCAGCTCTCATGGCTCTCATAGCTGCTTTCCTCTGTTCTGGGCTTTCTTGTTCAGGATTATCATTTCCCTGGCTCCTGTAGTTCATGATCATATCGGCAGCAGATCGTTCTCGCCTTACCGGGAACTCAATTCCCTTCCCTTCTTTTTTCTTGTCTTTTGGATCGATGTAAAGATCCATGCCCTGGTGCATTATTTTCATTTGTTCACGAAAACTGGCAATGCTGAACACGAGATAGAGATTTTGCTTGTCGTTATCGATAGCATACCTGAATTGAGTCACGGGGTCGGTTTCAAATTTTTGAGCCGGCCATTCATTGACCTTCCCATCGAGCAGGTGATGTATCGTTGTATCAATTGGCAAATAATTTTTACCGCTTTGAGCGGGATCATGAAAGGAGAATAACGTGTGAACGACAACCACAAATATGAAAGGATTCATGCCGCGTTTTTTACAGAGATATTTGACGGCAGTTGTTTTGAAAAACTTGCTTAGTACTGTTCGTTCTCATTAGGAAAGTCATTTGACTTTATATCTTTAATATACTGTTGTACCGCACCTGTAGCCTGTTCATGTATATTCAAGTACTGCCGGAGAAAGCGGGGTTTGAATTCTGTATTTATGCCGAGCATATCATGCATCACTAATACTTGCCCGTCGCAATGCCGGCCCGCGCCGATGCCAATAGTTGGAATGCGTATGCTTTCCGAAACTTCTTTTGCAAGAGTAGCCGGAATTTTTTCGAGCACAACGCCGAAACATCCGGCCTTCTCCAGCAGCTTTGCATCTTTTTTTAGTTTATTGGCTTCCACCTCTTCCTGTGCACGAACGGCATATGTTCCAAACTTATAAATGGACTGTGGTGTTAATCCCAAATGTCCCATCACCGGAACGCCAGCCGAAATAATTCGCCTCACCGAATCCAATACTTCTTCGCCGCCTTCCAATTTTACTGCATGCGCGCCTGTTTCTTTCATGATCCGGACAGCTGAAGCTAAAGCGATGTCTGAATTAGATTGATAGTAACCGAAAGGAATATCGACAACCACCAGGCAGCGATCGATACCGCGGATCACGGATGATGCATGATAAATGATCTGGTCGAGTGTAATGGGCAAAGTGGTTTCGTGACCCGCCATCACATTGGAGGCAGAATCACCGACGAGAATGACATCGATACCAGCTGAATCAAAAATTCTAGCAAATGAAAAGTCGTAGGCGGTGATCATGGAGATCTTCTCCCCGTTAGATTTCATTTTTTGCAGCGTGTTGGTCGTGATCTTTTTGACTTCTTTTTGAGGGCTCATAACGCAGATTTTAAGGAGGATGGTTTTGAATATGTCTCTGCGTTAGAATAAAACATATTCATGAAAATAATGGCGCAAGATAATGGAAAATAAATATCAAATATCAAATCTCAAATTTCAAAGAAAATCTTAAATCGAAAATCAAAAATCCCAAATCTGGATTTCAATTCCCTGCTTTCTTCACTTCCTCATATAATGTATGGATCAATCCGTCCGCTAACCCGATCTTTGGAACGAAAATTTCCTCGGTATCAGCCCAGCGCATTACATTGATATAAATAAGCAGGGCAGGAACGATAACATCGGCACGGTCCTCCCGCAAATGATAGAGGGCAATTCGTTGCGGCACAGAAAGAGTGCTGAATTCTTTATAATAATCACGCAGAAGTTCCAGCGACAGTGGTTTTCCTTCCTTTCGTTTCGAAAGAGAAAATATTTTGTTGATATTTCCGCCGGAACCGATCGCTGTCACATGGTGGTAACCCTTGGTTTTTGTCTTGATAAATTCCTTCATCTCATCCCAGTGCGATTCAGTGACCTGGTTTTTCAGCAAACGGATAGTACCGATATTAAATGATTCTTTGAAAAAAAGCTTTCCATCACTAAAAAATGTGAGCTCCGTGCTTCCGCCACCGACATCAATGTACAAGTAAGATTCATCCTTGCTGAGATTTTCAGCAACGTGGTTTTCGTAGATCAGGGAAGCTTCTTCCTGTCCGCTGATGATCTCTATTTCGATCCCGGTCTCAGCTTTGATCTTTTTGATAATCTCATTTGCATTGACCGCATCACGCATGGCCGAAGTAGCGCAGGCTTTTAAATGCTTCACCTCGTATACGTCCAGGAGATATTTGTAAGACTTTATGGTCTTGATGATCTTGTCTGTTTTTGATGCTGAAATTTCTCCCTTGTCAAATACATCAAAGCCCAGGCGGAGAGGAACGCGGATGAGGGTCATCTTGATAAATTCAGGATTGAGACGGGTGCCGGGAACAACATCACTTATCAATAATCTTGCTGCATTACTTCCTATATCAATGGCTGCCAATCTCACTATGCTTCACGATTTTTTTTGAAAGGAAATGATAGGTTTCGACCTGCGACCGTATTTTCTTTTTTCCTTTGGAAGAGACATATTCATTACTCAGTTCATTATTCAGCCATCTTGCTTTTACATTATCGCTCAGCTGGATGTTCAGTATATTTTTCAATTCCTTCTTGATCGCTTCATCTGTAATTGGACAAGTGGCTTCTACACGATGATCAAGATTGCGCACCATCCAGTCAGCCGAAGATATATAAACTTTCTCTTTGCCATTATTATGAAATACCCACACTCTTGCGTGCTCCAGGTATTCATCCACAATGCTGATGGCAGTAACGGGCTTTTTGAATTTGTTACTTTCCGAAAGCATACAAAAAATCCCACGAACGATCATTTTGATCTCCACGCCCGCCTTGGCTGCGTCATATAACCTGTCGATCAGATCTTCATCCGAAAGCGAGTTCATTTTAAGAACAATGGAAGCTGGTTTTTTTTGCTTTGCATTTTTGATCTCACCATTGATAAGTTTATGTAGTTGCTTGCGGAGCATAAAGGGACTTGGTATAATTGTTTTGCAGGCTTTTAAAAAATGCTCTCCGCTTTTTGGCTGCTCGAGGAAATTAAAGATGCGATTGGCATCTGCCATAATTTTTTGATTCGAAGTAAGCAGGCAATGGTCCGCATACACCATTGCTGTCTTTTCATTCAGATTACCGGTGCTCACAAATCCGTAGTAGGTATTACGATCATTGACCCGCTTCTTAATGACACAGAGCTTGGCATGTATCTTCAGATTGGGAAGCCCCGTCAATACTCTCGCTCCATCTTCTTCAAGCCGGTCCTTCCATTCAAGGTTTGCTTCCTCATCAAATCTTGCTCTCAGTTCCAGCATAACTGTTACATGCTTTCCATTCCTGGCCGCATTGATTAGTGCATTGATGATCTTTGACTGGGTGGCCAATCGATAGCAGGTGATCTTTATACTTGTTACAGTAGGATCAACAGCAGCTTCGCGTAAGAGGTCGATGATTGAATTAAAAGAATGATAGGGGAAGTTCAACATCACATCCTTTTCCATTACCACATCTGTTACTCGTTCGTCGACAAGCATGGGATGAACAATTGCTTTTCGGCGAGCGTTTTTTTTGTCGAAGATATTTTCTGGAAAATCCATGAAATGCCTGAAGTTGTGGATCCTTCCACCAGGAATAAGATTATCTCTTTTTGTCAGGTTCATGCGGCGGATCAGGTACTCGAGAAGCGCCGGATCCATTTCGCGATCATATACAAAGCGCACCGGTTTGCCTTTGCGTCGATTCTTTAAGCCCTTTTCAATTTTTTGAATGAGCGAAGTAGACACATCATTATCGATATCAATTTCTGCATCGCGGGTCACTTTAAAAACGTGAGCACTATACTGGTCGTGCCCGAAATAGGAGAAGATTTCCGGCAGGTTACACCGAATCACGTCTTCCAGTAGAATAATGTGATGTTCCTGCGGCGGGCAAGGCAATTGGATAAAGCGGCCCAACACACGACTCGGGATTTCGATCAGCGCATAATTTTTTTTCAGGGGCGATAATTTCTTCCACATTACTACGCCGAGATAAATCGATTTATCCCGCAGGTACGGAAAATTGGGAATGGTTTCTATCATTAACGGAATTACACTTGCACTCACCTCTTCGTCATAGTAGCTTCGCACAAATTCCTGTTGTTCTTTGTTTAGTTCTTTTTCTGTTACCAGGAAAATTTTTTCTTTCTTCAATTCTACCTGCATATTTTCCCAGATGCGGTTGAATTCACTTTGCTGGTTCAGCACGGTCATCTGTATATCATCCAATATCTTTTGTGGCTCCGATTCAAGATGCATGGTCGCCATGGCTTTTGATTTAAATTCCACCATTCGTTTTAATGTAGCCACGCGCACGCGAAAAAATTCATCAAGATTGTTCGAAAAAATTCCGAGAAACCGGAGCCGTTCCCGAAGGGGGACGGAAGGATCGGCTGCTTCCTGCAGCACTCTTGCATTAAATGATAACCAACTTATGTCACGAAAAATTGTTTTTCGTTTGGATGAAACCATAGTACCGGGTAGTTAGGAAATAAAATTAAGAAACCAACCCAAGGTGGAGCGTTAAGTTTGAAAAGATTTTTTTAATAACCGTTTATGCACCAAAATAATCTGACAAAATTTTCCATCTTCTGAATGCGTTCGTTGCTGGGAGGAAAGTTTGTTTTTTAGGAATATAAAGTTATATTGGGGAACCTAACAAGATTAATCACCATCCAAAACTTACACCACGAGAAAGAAACATTTATTTGCTCTTTTATTCTCCACGGCTTTTTCACTCATCCTCTTTGGCCAAGGATAAGATGTACCTGCACAATGGCAAAGATGTAGATGTAAAGATCATAAAGGTCTCGGAGTTCAGACAAGATAGTACTCAGCAGTAAAGACGATTGGGAAAAAGTAATGATCCTGGAAAAAGCTGAACAGGCCACAGGATTAAAAAGCCTTGGCGAGGTTGGGGGAAAAACCTCCGGCATGATGAGCTTCCACACGGCAGGCAGCGCTGACAAAAGGTCGATGAAAAAACTTTTGGAAGATACTGCGGAAAAAGGGGCTCAATTTGTTTTGATCACTGCAGACAAGGATAACCAGTTTACTGATCAAAGTAAAAAGAGAGGGGTTGCGTACAGCTACTAATCCTCTCAATCTTAAAATATCGATCCCGCTTCAACAAGGAAGCGGGATTTTTTATGTTCGCTACCAAATTATCAACGCAAGGTCTTAGCAGTTTTTGATGAGAGGTCAAGTCGACAACTGAAACATGGTTATATTTAAAGTAAAAAGAGTAAAACCCCAATCATGAGTACAAAGAATTTTCCTATGCGTTCAATATTTTTTTTGCTCCTTGTGGTACACATTCAATGCAATTCATCAAACGCTGAACAGAATGCACCGGCGGCAGTCTCAGGTCGCTATCAATGCATTCCTTGCGGCCGTGATTGTGACAATGATGTGTACGATAAACCGGGGAAATGCCGGCATTGCCAAATGGACCTCGTTGAAAAATCAACTGTGCATTTTAAAACAATAGAACCTTCCATGCTATGTCAATACCTGATTGAACATCCAAATGTGGTATTACTCGATGTTCGGACAAAAGAAGAGTTTGAAGGAAAGGCGGACCCCGATTACGGAACGTTGAAGAATGCCATGAATGCACCTGTGCAGGAGTTGCAAAAGAACATTTCAACACTAGCTTCTTATAAAGACAAGGAGATAATCGTTTATTGCTCGCATAGTCATAGAAGCCCGCAGGCTTGTTATATCCTTACGCAAAATGGTTTTTCCAATGTAACCAATATGGCCGGAGGAATGAGTGTGATGAAGGATAAGTCCTGTATGCGGTAGACACGATCAATCCTTAACACACCGGACGGAAAAACCTTTTTGTTTGTCGGCCGAATTGTCGCTGTTAAAAGCAGAACTGAAATAAGTAATGCTGTAACACCACGCATTCGCAGGCGAAGATTCTGTTGCACCCCACCAGTAACCAACAAGCCCATCATTATGAAACGTGCCATCAATATCGCGGAAGCCAGGTAAGAAAGCACCGAAGCCATTTGACTTTATTATTTCACCTGCTGTTCTTTCACCACCCAATTCAGTAGCAAGGTGGGTCCATTCTGTCTCACGGGGAATATGCCAGCCTGCAGGCGCCAAGCCGCGGGGATCGTGCGTGGCATACCAATTATACAACTTCCCGTTTTTCTGGCCCGAGGAACTGTCATTGTTATAATAACACCAGGCAGGTTGTTTTAATTTGGCTGCTTTTACCCAATCTGCATCTGTTTTTGCCTGGTGTATTGAATCGCCATTTTGAAATTTGCTTACGTCAAGATTTTGCGTCATCCAAACTTGATCGCCTATCTTCATCGAAGGGATCTTACTGCTTTCTGTCGCCGCAATTGTTTCATTTGCAAACGCAGGATTCACCGAAGAGTCCACCTTTTGATTCGCACTGGCGACGCTTGTATCATCTACGTCTTTTATGCAACGAACTGAATTGCCAAATTGTTTCCACCCGGTACTTCGGCCGATATAGTTATTATTGTACGCCAGGAACCGATTCCATGCACTAGAGCCGTCAAAAGAACTGGATGTCCACCAGTATCCATAATCACCCACAAATGAAAAAGCCTCATTGATGCTGCGCGTACCTCCGGGCAACGCATTAAAGCCGGACTCATTGGTACCGTTTCCGCCCTGGGACCATCCCTTTGCGGACTTGATCTTTGCAGATGATTCTATCTTTCCTCCCAAAAAAGTCGTCAGGGTCGCCCACTCCGCATCTGTTGGAATATGCCATCCCTGAGGCGCTAAACCCCTGGGATCATTTATCGCATACCAATTATAAAGTTTTCCATATTTTGCCCCAATCTCTGCTTTTCCTCCATAATAACACCAGGCCCCCGTTGTGAGACTGCTCCATACCTTGGGATCCTGCACCTGTGGTATGGAATCACCGTTGCGATACGTAATGACATCCAGGTTTTCACTCATCCATGTCTGATTTCCAATTTTTATCGTTTTGTAGGTCTTTCCGTCCTGGGCAGTTACCTGCGAATAGGCTATTGTGCCGAACAAAAAGAACATTGTATTGAGAAATAATAGTCTCATCTAGTTTAAGGTTTGAAAGCCGTTTCAACAGGGGCGGGGAAATCGAAATTTATTACAAACAAATTTTACGCTAAAGTATAAGCATATTTTAAAATGGGCTGATTTGGCTTGTTAAAGGATAATAATTTTTTCCAAAGGGTTGCCTTATGTTGAAAAGATAAAGAAATAAAACTGTCCTAACTTCAAACAGTCAGCCTAAAAATTGCGCAACGTCAACTTTCTTCTATGACCACATCGTTGGATTTTCCTACGCAACTACACCGTGATGCAGCTGAAGCGGCAACAGATTATTTCCTGGATATTCCAATGGTCGATACAGTTTTAATGGTAAATTCCTGTGCACGTGGACAGGGTGTCGCTGAGAGCGATCTTGATCTTGCGATTTTAGTTGAGCCAGGCACTTCACCCGATGAAATGAGAAAAATGGAGACGACGTGGGCATCATATTCTGCTAAGATTCCTGCAGTTTCAAAATTCAGGCAGTCATCTCCCTTCGCCCATGTTCATTTAGACCTCATTGATGGAAAGTATGTTCCGGGAATTATTGATGAGGGGGAGCCTATTGACTATTTTGAAGTAGAAATAGGTAACCAGGTTTTTTACTCGGCCCCTTTATCGGCAGAAGGTTCATATTTCAAAGAACTGAGACAGCAATGGCTTCCATATTATGATGATGATTTGCGGTTACCGCGACTAGCCAATGTTCAAAATGCTTGTAACTACGATCTCGATCATATCCCTCTTTTAATAAAACGTGAGCTATATTTTCATGCATTGTATATTTTGACGGAAGCCTTCAGGAAATATCTCCAGGCAATTTTTATCATAAATAAGATCTACCCGATCGCTTATAATAAATGGATCAAAGAGCAAATTGTAAAGTGGCTTAACAAGCCTGGATTGTATCTTAAACTTTTACCAATTCTTAGTATATCAAATATCGAGAGTAACGAGATTAACGAAAATGCAACAATACTTCGGGAGCTACTATTTAAAATGCCAGATGAGTAATTACACCGAACAGGATCTTTCGAGAATACGGAGACTGCTGAATTGGTATAACATGATACCAAATGTCATTTGGTCCGTTCTAAATCTCGTTCCGATCTCCATTTATTGTTACAGTAACGTAGATCATAAATCACTTTATATCATCATTGCCCTAAGTGTGATACCCGGCTTTTTCCCAAATTCATTTTATGACAAGATCCAAATAAGCCGAACAACGCGAATCTATAGGAGACTTGGAGTTGGCTTCGTTAATAAACTTGCCCAGAACGGAGCGATTATTAATCGACTGATGAAAAAAAAATTTCCAGGTTATAGAACGATCAATTATGAAGGGTTATCGATCAACAAACTTTTACGACAAACATACATGTTTGAAAAGTTTCATTTCATCATGTTTGCATTTTTTGTTTTGATCACTGCTTACGCATTGGTTAAACACCATTTTTTGTGGGCAGTTATTATTTCAATAACAAATGTGCTTTATAACATTTATCCAAATCTTTTGCAGCAGTACATCCGGCTTAAGTTAAGATTGTATAAAAAGCTAAAAGCAAACTGAAGTTTTCCCTAATTTTCAGTATGCAAAAGACCAGGCGCAAGGGTAGGTGGATAAGGCGAATTTTGAGGATTTTATTAGCTATCATAATTTTTTTTATCGTTGCCTGTTTTGTATTTGACCACTATGTGCAGTTCAGAAAAAGCGATGACGAACTGAATAAGTTTTTTACAGAAAATAACATTCCCGGAGAAATAGGTTACTATGTGACACGTGGCCGCCGCCTTCGCTATGTAACAATTGGGTCCGATAGTTTGCCCACACTTGTATTCATCCATGGCTCACCCGCATCAATGAGCCTTTACCGTGGACGATTCAGTGATAGTACCATCTTAAAGACGTTTAGAATATTGGCGGTTGATCGACCGGGTTATGGTTATTCAGGGTTTGGTGATCCCGAACCGTCTATTCAAAAACAATCTGAAATGATCCGGTCATTGTTGGATAGTGTTTATAAAGTAAAACACCCCATTGTTGTCGTTGGCGGATCCTTTGGTGCACCGATCGCTTGTCGCCTTGCGATGGATCATCCGGAACTTGTGGATGGTCTTGTTATCACCGGGCCGGCAATAGGACCGGGAAGGGAAAAAGTTTTTTGGTTTACTTCTCTTATCGAGAATCCTGCAATACGCTGGTTCATTCCAAGAATGTTCAGATCAGCAAATACAGAAAAAATACATCATAAGGAAGAATTGGAAAAAATGCTTCCTTATTGGAAAAATATTCGTGTGCCGGTGATGTATTTACAAGGAGCAAAGGATAACCTTATCGATACCTCAAACGCGAGCTTTGCAAGGCAACAGCTGGTAAATGCTCCTTATCTTAACATCTATTTTTTCCCAAACCGGCATCATTATCTTGCCCGGTATGAATGGCCAACTATCAAAGACAGGATCATGAAGGTGTTCGAGATGGCGAGAAAATGAACGCAACATTTTGCTGAGCGAAGTTGTCTATCGTAGACGTGAAACGTCAAACGTGAAACGTGAATCGAAGCTTATCTGTGACGAACAGTTTTTGACATTTGACGTTTGACGTTTCACGAATAACACAATCAACCAAAACTAATGTTATGAACGCTGCCACATCAACCATTCAAACAAAACCCTCCGCGCTCAGAACTATTTTGTTCGCATGGCTTACTGCCGGCTGTCTTGACCTGCTTGCTGCCCTTACTGTTTATTCGCTGATCATGCAAAGAGTAACGGCTACACGTTTATTACAGGGAATTGCAAGAGGGGCATTGGGGAATTCGGCCTATGAAGGAGGTATTGCGACAGCATTTGCGGGTGTCGCTTTTCATTTCATCATAGCATTTTGCTTCACTGTTTTTTACTTTGTCATTTTTCCTTACATCCCGTTTTTAAAAAAACAGAGGGTCATCAGCGGATTATTGTACGGCATTTTTGTTTGGTGTGTGATGAATCTTGCTGTGTTGCCCTTATTGAATATTGCAAATATTCCGACGAAATGGGACTCTATCAGCCGCGGGGCGGTGATCTTGATGTTTTGTATCGGGTTGCCGATTTCCTTAATTGTAAGTCGGTACTATTTATTAAAAGAAAAAACGTAATCAGGTAGCAAAGGGTTTATCGTCTTCGCGAGCGGAGGAAGAAGAAGCAATCTGAAATCGCAATGAACTTTTCCAGACTGCTTCGCTTCTCCCGATAGCTATCGGGACGCAATGACGACTTTTGAAAGATCCTTTGAAAGAATTATTTTGGTTTCTTTTTGTCCATTCCATGGCTTGCTCCACCCATCATCTTCATGACATCATCCTCTGACATATATATCCAATGATCTGTGACTTTGCCCTCACTATTGAACTTAGCAACATTCACGGATGTCATATCAAAATTGGTTCCGGCGGGCGCACCCATTGAGGCTACTGTATTTGTACCTTTGAACCTTGTGAGAGAAAAAACATAGTCGTTGTTGGCAGCATCTTGTGTCGACTCTAGTTTAAGATCCTTGTAGGTGTCATGCATGTGGGCTAGCTCTGCCTTAATACTGTCGAGTCCCTTTACTTCTTTGCCATTATCCCCGGAGTGGTCAACTCCGTCTTTGGCGATATATTGATCAAGCTTCGCAATATCACCCGATGAAATGGCGTCGTTGATAGCATGAACGGTCGCGATGTTTTTATCACCCGTCGAGGTGGAAGGAGTCATAGAGGCAGCAGTGGTATCAGTGGTTGCAGACTTTTCCCCGCTGTTATTACATGCAGTGATGAAAATGATCAATCCTGCAGAAGCGATCATTGAAAACTTTTTCATTGATTTTTTGATTTTTGGTTAAAAAATAATTTATGTAGTTATCCACGTGGTGTATGCGATAAATATTTTTCATGCTCGTGTCTTCTTCACACGTAATAAATGATCCCAGGGAAAGAGGCGCTTGTGTTTTAAGAGTAAGAGGGAAACGGCTAACTAAAGTACAAAATTCCAGAATAAGGCGCTGTACCTAAACAAACAATGAACGTTCTTCCTGGAGACGCAATCATTATTGAGTTCAATTATTGGAAATAATCTCCTTGCTATAATTTGAAAAACTATCAATCGCTTCGTATAGCTCAAATCCAATACCTTTTTCAAATTGGTTTAGCTCGGTCATACTATGAGTTAGAAATATCGAAACTGCTTTTTTTGCCGGGTCTGCTGACCACCAACCACCGTATGCACCTGGCCAACCAACCGAACCAATCGAACCCGCGCATGGCATTGATGCATACTTGTTTTCCTTTAATACTACAGCAAGCCCCAAACCAAAACCATAATTTTCCCTAAACATTCGCATGCCCAATAATTTTGCGTGTTCTCTTTGAAAAGGGGTCAACTGATTGGTGCTCATTAAAGCAATCGTCTCTTGTTTTAAAATCGAAATACCATTCGAACTTTCGCTTTCTACAAAAAGTTTTGCAAATTTTAAATAGTCGTCGATAGTTGACCAAAGCCCCTGGCCGCCTGATTCAAATTCTAAATTGGCAGGCCGTTCTTTGAAAGCCATTTTTGACGGAACAGTTTCAAGAGTTACCAAATCACCCGATTCGTTATAACCAAAATTTGATGCACACCTTGCTCTTTTGTTTTCCGGCACCTCGAAAAAGGTATTAGTCATGGCTAATGGATCGAATATTTTTTCTTTCATTACTTTTCCCAATGATTTTCCTTCGATGGTAGCAATGAGAATGCCCAATAGATCCGTCGATCTCCCGTAATTAAACATTTTACCTGGTTGACTTATCAACGGAAAACTTGCCAATCCATTTATCCATTGTTCATTTGTGAGGGCCGAGTCAATGTCGCCTCCTAAAAACCCACTGTAAGTAAAACCTGATGTATGTGTTAGCAGATTGTGTATAGTGATAGGCCGATTTGCATCTTCGTATTCACCCCCCTTATTTTTCAGGACTTTCATATTCCTGAATTGAGGAAACCAATTAGTTATCGGATCGGACAAATCTAATTTCTTCTCTTCGACTAAAATTATTGTGAGCAGTGAAGTAATTGGTTTTGTCATGGACGCAATTCGGAAAATAGTATCAATGGTCATTAATTCGCCAGTTTCCAAATTCTTGTATCCCTCATTTTCCTGGTGAATCACTTGCCCATCTTTCCAGATCATGCAGTTAATTCCGCCCAACTTTTTGTTATCGATAAATTTTTTAAACATTTCTCGTGTTTGTGTTGAGTTGTTTGTATTGCTAAAGCCCGCCTGTTTCTTGTATTAACCCCGATAGAATCGGGAAGCGTGGCTGTGAGGTTGTGCAAGTGCTTCAAAAATTTGCTCTTTTTGATCAGCCTAATCAACTCTGTCCCACTAATGCGCCACTCGTTGATTTTCGGCGAGGAAACTATCAAGTACTGAAGGGAATAACATAAAAACTCAAAGAAATAGTGCTTCCATCCCTGAACCGGTGCTTTGTAGAATGATATGCGTGGCTCTCTATTTTTTTTGTAATAGGCGCCTTCCAGTGTTCGGAGTTAGCAGTATCGTGTTATCAAGGTTAAAAATTGCCGAACACAGCTCTCCGGAAATTGGAGGGGAATCAAAAT
>Ga0070661_100000528_pt1 | contig 29331 bp, 24 predicted proteins | sample KBSC43metaG_FD_64663 | JGI IMG/M metagenome (GOLD analysis project Ga0070661, IMG submission 64663) | Corn rhizosphere microbial communities from Kellogg Biological Station, Michigan, USA - KBS C4-3 metaG | ecosystem: Host-associated > Plants > Roots > Rhizosphere > Soil ... | reverse complement strand
ACCTCGACTTTTCCCTGTTTGTAGCTCACCTGCGGAAGCACGCCGAGCGGCAGCGCGCCCTCGGTGAAAATCTCGATTGGCTCGCCCGCGGCGCGCACGAGAAACGGGCGGCAATGGCCGGCGCTGGCGAGCTCGATGCGCCCGGCGTCCGGGATCATGCGGCCGACGAGCAGGGTGACGAACATGCCGCGCACGATGTGGTCGTGAAGGGTGGCGTTCAGCGTGGCAAGGGCATTCGCGGGGCTGGTGGTCGTGGCGAAGACGAACTGCATCGCGCTGAGCGTCTGCGCCATGAGCAGCGAGGCCGGCATGCCTTTTCCGGAGACGTCGCCGATGGCGAAATAAATTTCCGACGGGCCGCGCGGCAGGACGAAGAAGAAGTCGCCGCCCACGTCGGTCGCAGCCTTGTTGTAGCTCGCGAAGACGACGCCGGGAATTTCGGCCGGAATGGCGCGGGAGAGGAGTTCCTGCTGAATCTCGGCGGCGATGGCGACGTCGCGCTCGATGCGCTCCTGCTCGCGCATGCGTTCGATGGCGCGGAGCTTCTGGATCGCGGTGGCGATGAGGTTGGAATACGCGTCGAAGCCGTCGAGATCCTCGGCCTCGAAGGCGTCCTTGCCGCGCGGGTTGAGCACCTGGAGCACGCCGATGACGCGGTCGTTCCATTTGAGCGGGCTGCAAAGGATCGAGCGGGTGCGAAAACCGGTCGCGAGATCCGCGCCCCGGAAGAAGCGCGGGTCGGCATAGGCGTCGGGAATGAGCAGGCTCTCGCCGTGCTCGAGCACCCAGCCGGCGATGCCTTGGCCGGATTCCACGCGGATTTTTGGCTGGGTGAACTCGCCCTCGCCGCGGGAGGCGATCACGAGATCGAGGTGGCCGTCCGCATCGTCGCGCAGGAAGAGCGAGGCGGCCTCGGCCTGCATCACGCGGCGGGCCACCTCGAGAATGGCGCGGAGGAGTTCGTCGAAATCCGTGAAGGAATTGATGAGGGCGCTGACCTCGACCAGACCGCGATAAATTTCGAGCGACTTCCGCAGCGATGCAATGTCTTCGGCCACGAAAGGAAGAATCCCAGTCGCGCGCCGCAAAATCGAGCGGGAAAAAGCACTGGAAATTCGGGCGGTCTGCGCCACAGTTCTTTTCGTTGAAAAAGCTCTCCTGTCTCATCCTGGCTTTGGCCCTGGCGGCGGGGCGCGCTCCGGCGGCGACCGCCTACGAAGCGCTGCAAACCATCAAGCAGGCGCGTGGCGACGCGATCCTCAAGCAATTGATCGAAATGCGCGGCGAAACCGGGCAGCCGCAGCCGCAAAGTTGGACGATCCTCATGAACGATCCCGCGGCGCGCGGCGGCGTTCGCGAGTTTGTCGTGACGGGCAGCGAAATTGCCTCGGAACGCACGCCGCTGCATGGCGACCCGAGCGCAGGCAAGCTCTCCGCGCTGGATTTTGCACGGTTGAATCTGGACTCCGACGGTGCGTTCAAGCTCGCCAACCAACAGGCCGCGACGAAGAAGGTCGGCTTTCACACGGTCGATTATACTCTGCGCACGAACGACGCCGACGGCGCACCGATGTGGGTGCTGCATCTTTTCGATTACATGGGCGCGCCCGTGGGCACGTTGCAGGTCTCGGCCGAGAGCGGAAAGATCGTGCGGACCCTGCAGGTCGATCCCGATGCCCGGGAGAAGCCGGTCGTTGTTCAGCAGACAACGCCGCCAGAGGCGAATGACGGTGAACCGTCCACGCATTTCAAGGGCGGTGTCTTTGGCTTCGTCGAACGCACGGCGAAAAATATCGGGACGACGACGAAGGACGTGACCGTGAAAGTCGGAACGACGGTCAAGCATGCCTCGCTCAATGCCGCCGGCACGGTGCAGGAGGCGCTCACCGGCGAGCGCACGATCGGCGTGGACGAGGACGAGAAAAAGTCCTCCGGCCAGTAGCCCGCGATGCCATGACCACGATTCTGCTGCTGGCGGGGGTCGGGTTCGGGTTGTTGCTCACGGAAATGTTTTTGCCGGGCGGTGTGCTCGGTATGCTTGGCGGGCTGGCGCTCCTCACCGCGGTGGGACTCGGGTATTCGGAATTTGGCCCGATGGGCGGCACGGTGCTGCTCTGCGGGCTGGGGACGGCGACGTTGATTGGATTCTGCATCTGGATGGCCGTTTTTCCGCGCACGGCGGTGGGGCGTCGGCTGACGCTCGGGCGCACGTTGACGACCGGAGATACGATGCCTGCCTCGTTGCCGTTGGTCGGACTGGAGGGCGTGGCCATCACGCCGCTGCGACCCGCCGGGACGGCGCGGATCGATGGGCGTCGCGTGGATGTCGTCGCGGAAAGTGAATTGGTCGAAGTCGGCGCGGAGATCGAAGTGATCGCCGCCGAAGGGGCGCGCATCGTTGTGCGGAGAAAGGCGTCGCGTCCCGCGGAAGCCCCGATAGACTCGGTCGCGAACCCCTGATTTTTGCCATGATTCCCACTGCCATCCTCACCGCGCTGCTCGGGCTGCTCCTTCTCGTCGGCCTCATCCTCCTGGTCGTCATCTTCAATTTCTTCGGCGTCTGGCTTCGCGCCAGGATCGCCGACGCGCCCGTCGGCTTTGCGAAGCTCATCGGCATGCGCCTGCGCCGGGTGCCGGTCGGCTTGATCGTCGATAGCCGTGTGACCGCGGTGAAGGCCGGTCTGCCAATCGAGAGCGATTTGCTCGAGGCGCATTTCCTCGCGGGCGGCAGCGTGCCGAACGTTGTGCTCGCCCTCATCGCCGCCGACAAGGCCGGCATTCCGCTCGACTACAATCGCGCCTGCGCGATTGACCTCGCGATCAAGGGCACGAGCAAAACCGTGCTCGAGGCCGTCCGCACCAGCATCAACCCGAAGGTGATCGATTGCCCGAATCCCGCGTCTTCCGGCCGCACCACCATCGACGCCGTGGCCCGCGACGGCATTGGCGTAAAGGTGAAGGCCCGCGTGACGGTGCGTTCGAATCTCGATCGCTTTGTCGGCGGCGCGACCGAGGAAACGATCATCGCCCGCGTCGGCGAAGGCATCGTGACGTCCATCGGTTCCGCGGCGTCCTACAAGGAGGTCCTCGAAAATCCCGACCGCATTTCGAAGACCGTTCTCCAAAAGGGACTCGATAGCGGCACAGCGTTCGAGATTCTTTCCGTCGATATCGCGGACATCGACATCGGCGACAACGTCGGCGCGAAGCTCCAGGTTGCCCAGGCCGATGCGGATAAGGTCGTTGCCCAGGCGAAGGCCGAGATGCGTCGCGCGGCCGCCGTCGCCAGCGAGCAGGAAATGAAGGCCCGCGTGCAGGAAATGCGCGCCAAGGTCGTCGAGGCCGAGGCCGAAGTGCCGCTCGCCATGGCGGAAGCGTTCCGCAACGGCAACCTCGGCGTGCTCGATTATCTGCGGATGAAAAACATCCAGTCCGACACCGTGATGCGCGAGTCCATCGGCGCGCCCGACAAGACTTCCGACCCCGCGAAATAGTTTCCGTCCCACCCGCAATCTTCACCCCTCGATCCCGCCGTGGAGCAACTTGTCATCGTCATCATCATCGGCGCCGTCAGCCTGATCAAATGGCTGATGGAGAAATCCGCCGAGGCGCGGGCGGAGCGCGAGATGGCCGAGCGCGTCGGGGATCCCACGCCGGACGAACCGAAGGTCGCGCCGCCGCGTCCCGCCTCTCCCATGCAGGCCCCGCGGCCCACGGCATATCCGGTTTCCGATTTTGAAACCGCCGCCCGCCGGCTGCGCGAGGCGTTGGGCTTGCCGGAGGAAAGCGAATTGCCGCGGCCCGTCGAGCGTCGCCCGGAATCTCCACCCGCTCCGCGAAAGGAGCCGGTGATCCTGTTTGAGCGTCCGCTGCCGGATCTGCGGATGGCGCCGCCGATCGAGCGCGCGTTCGAGCCGTTGCCGGAGCCGCCGCCGTATGTGGCTCCGAAGCCGGCTGCGCGCAAACCCATCGCGGAAAAGGTCGCGGGGTCCGGCCTCGACGAACTGCTGCGCTCCCGCGACGGCCTGCGGAAGGCGATTCCCATGGCGGAAATCCTGGGGACGCCCAAGGGCCTGGTTTTTTGAGTGGCGCGGCGTGCAAACCTGCCGCATATTCGCGGCTCATTGCCGGCGTGGCGGAATTGGCAGACGCGCTAGACTCAAAATCTGGTTCCCATTGGGAGTGTGGGTTCGAGACCCTCCGCCGGTAGTTTTTTCGAGCATGAGCGTGCGTTTTCTCAATGCCCGGCTCTGCCTGCCGGATGGAACGATTGAGGGCGGCGACCTGCGAATCGTGGACGGGCGGCTCGTCGAACCCGGCCCCGCTGCCGAAACCATCGACGCAGCCGGCTTGTTTCTCGCGCCGGGCTTCATCGATCTCCACGTTCACGGCGCGCTCGGCTGCGACGCCATGGACGCGACGCCGGAGGCGCTGGAAACGATTTGCCGCTATCACGCGACCGGCGGCACGACGACGCTCGCGCTCACGACGGTCTGCGCTTCCTGGCGCGACATCGGGCGGGCGCTCGACGCCGTGCGCGCGTGGCGGCCGCAGTCGGGCGCGACCGGAGCGCGCCTCGCGGGCATGCACGTCGAAGGGCCGTATTTTTCGCCCGAGCGGCGCGGTGCGCATCGGGCGGAACTGCTCCGCGTGCCGGAGCCGGACGATATCGACCATTGGGTGCGCTACGACGATGTGATCACGCAGATCACGCTCGCGCCGGAGTTGCCGGGCATGCGCGAGTTGATTCCCGCGCTCGTCGCCGCGGGCATCCGCGTGAGCGGCGGACACAGCGACGCGTGGGACGAGGATGCGCAGGTCGCCTTTGCCGCTGGGATGCGGCAGGTCACGCACACGTTCAACTGCATGTCCTCCTCGCGCCGACGCGGACCGTTTCGCGTGGCGGGTCTGCTCGAGGCCGCGCTCGCGCATCCCGAGGTGATTTGCGAGGTGATCGCGGACGGCTTCCATGTCTCGCCGACCCTGTTGCGCATGCTCTGGAATGCCAAGGGCGCGGCGGGCGTCGCCCTCATCACCGACGCGACCGCCGGCGCGGGACTCGCCCCCGGCGCGGAATTTTCGCTCGGCGACGTGGCGTGCCGCGTGGCGGATGGCGTGGCGATGACGGCCGATGGCACGGCGCTTGCGGGCAGCACGTCTCGAATGATCGACGGCGTGCGAACCCTCGTTGAAAAAGCGGACGTGCCGCTCGGTCACGCCATCCTCGCCGCGACATCCACGCCCGCCACGGCGCTCGGTCGCAGCGATTTCGGGCGGCTGCAACCGGGAGCGCGCGCGGATCTCGTGCTTTTCGACGAGAGTTTTCGGGTTCGTCAAACCTGGGTCGATGGGGAAAAGGTATTCGATGGCTGAAGAGCGGCAGCGGGGGATCGGCTGGTTTACGTGCACCGCCATCGTCGTGGCGAACATGGTGGGCACCGGCGTCTTCACGAGCCTCGGCTATCAGGTGCCGGGGCTGCCCTCGGGGTTCGTCCTGCTCATGCTTTGGGCCCTCGGCGCCGTTTTCGCCCTGTGCGGGGCGCTTTGCTACGCGGAGCTCGCCGCCTCGCTGCCGAGGTCCGGCGGGGAATACAATTTTCTCAGCCGCATTTACGGGCGGGCGACGGGGTTCATGGGCGGCTTCGTTTCCGCGACGGTCGGATTTGCCGCGCCGGTGACGCTCGCCGCGATCGCGTTCGGGGCTTATTTCGCGGCGGTTTTTCCGGGCGTGCCGCCGCTGGTGGCGGCCACGGTGATCGTTCTCGTGGTCACGGCGGCGCATCTCGTCACGATCGACCTCAGCCGGAACTTCCAGATCCTGTTCACCACGCTGAAGCTTCTGTTGATCGCGACCATCATCGCGGCCGGCGTGGTCATCGGTCCGAGCGAGCCCATTTCGTTCCTGCCGCGCAGCGGCGACGGCGCGCTGCTGCTCTCCGCGCCCTTCGCCGTCTCGCTGATGTATGTGATGTATGCCTACTCGGGGTGGAACGCCGCCACCTACGTCACGGGCGAGGTGCGCCGGCCCGCGCGGGATGTGCCGTGGGGCCTGATCGCCGGCACCTTGTTCGTCGGCGTGCTCTACGTGGCGTTGAACGCCGTGTTTCTCAAAACCGTGCCGATGGCGGCGATGGCCGATAAAATCGACGTGGGCCACCTCGCGGCGGTCGCGATCTTCGGCCGCGACGGCGGCCGCATCCTCTCGGGATTTATTTGCGCGGGGCTGATCTCGACCATCAGCGCGATGACGTGGGCCGGCCCGCGCGTGATGCAGACCATCGGGGAGGATTTTTATTCGCTGCGCTTTTTCGCGCGGAAGACGGCGGGCGGCATTCCCGCGCGGGCGGTCGTTCTGCAGGCGATCCTCGTGCTGGTGATCCTGTGGAACGCGAAGTTCCAGGATGTGCTCGTCTCAGCGCAATTCGCGCTGGTGCTTTGCGGGCTGCTCACCGTGGCGGGCGTCGTCGTGCTGCGCGTGCGCGAGCCGGGCCTCGCGCGACCGTTTCGCTGCTGGGGCTATCCCGTCACGCCGGTCCTGTTTGCAGGCATCGGCGGCTTCACGCTGATTTATACGATGTTCACGCAGCCCCATTCCGCCGCCGTCGGGGCGGGGACGATCCTCGCCGGCTTCGCGGTTTTCTTCGGCGGACGATGGATGCGTGGAAAAGTCCGCCGCGCGTAGTATGTTCGCCGGCATGAGATGGCTCTGCATTCTTCTCGCGGCCGGCGCCTCCGCCTTCGCGCAAATCCCCACGGCCCCGCGCACGCCCGACTCCCAGTTTCTCGTCGCACCTCCGGCCGTCGCCTCCACGCCGAACGACCAGGCGCGCTTCCTCTCCGGCCTGCGCGTCTCGCCCGGTTCGCCACTGGAGGCCTGGCAGCGCACGCCCGAATACCTCGCCCACGCCCGCGACTACGCCGCGATGTGGAAGCGATTCGACGCCCGCTACTTCGGCGAAATGCGTCGCTTTGCCGCGCAGCAGCTCGCCCCGCGCATCGGCACGACGCAGACACTCACCTACTTCTTCTCCGGCCCCGATTTCATCAACGCCTACGCGCTCTTTCCCGACGCGCCCGTCTATATCCTCGTCGGGCTGGAATCCGTCGGCTCCATCGTCCCACCCGAGCAACTCGACGTCCCGCGCCTCCAGGCCGGCCTCGCCAACCTGCGCAAATCCACCGGCGTCACCCTGCAGTTCAGCTTCTTCATCACGAAGGACATGAAGATCGACCTCGAGCAGACCGACTTCAAAGGCGTGCTCCCCATCATCGAATCCTTCATCGCCCTCGGCGGCGGTCAGATCACCCACGTCGCACCCTTCAGCCCCGGCGGCGGCCTGCCTGGCGTCGAAATCCGTTTCCGCAAAACCCCCGACGCACCCGAGCAGATCGTCTATTACATCCAGGCCGACCTCTCGAACGACGGCATGAAGTCCCACCCCGCGCTGCTCGCCTGGGTCGCCCACTTCCAGCCCGCCGTCGCCTATCTGAAGGCGGCCAGCTACCTGTTGCACGAGCCGTATTTCTCCCGCTCCCGCGACTTCCTACTCACCCACAGCGTCGCCATCTTGCAGGACGACTCCGGCATCCCGTTGAAATATTTCCTCGCAAGCGGCCCCTGGCAGCTCAACTTCTTCGGCACTTACACCGCGCCGCTCGACCTCTTCAAAAAATACCCGCAGCCCGACCTCGCCGCCGCCTACCAGAGCGCCGGGGCAACCCCGCTCGACTTCGGCACCGGCTACAAATGGAAAAAAGGCGAGTCGAACCTCATGCTCGCCATTCGCCAGGCCGCCGCCCCGCGCGCGGAGGTTCCCCATCCGACCTCGCCTGCCCCACCCGTGCCCGGTAATCCCGGCTTCTAAGGGGAATCTCCCGCGAAGCCGCAAAGAACGGGAACCCCGGCATCAGCCCCGCGCATTTCGATCCCTTCGCGCCTTTGCGCGGGCCCTTCCTTTCACCCGCTCCCCAGCGCCCGCAGGTTCGCTTTCAGCGCCTGCGACGCCCGGGTGTAGCCGCCCTGCGCGCCATCGATGAAATGGAAATGCCGCGTGGCCATGTCCGGCACCATGCACGTCATGTGCGCCGTCGGTTCCAGATGGCAACCGAACGCCAGCTCGCCCGCGCGCTGTCGCTCCTCCAGCCAAGCCGTCACCCGCGCGAACCGCTCCGGCTCCACGTCCAGCAGGCATTGCAGCGATCCCGCCAGCTTCAGGTGATCCGTATTTGCCGCCACCGCCCGCCGGTAGCCGCCCCAGTCCACGCCCAGCACCTGCGCATTCCCCCGCATCCATCTCCACCCCAGGGCCGTCGCCCCCTGCATCAGCGCCAGCCGCGCGCGCCGCGCAAAAGCCGGCCAGCCTCGCGTCCGCACCCGCGCCTCCGGCTCCAGCGCCGCCGCCTCGGTTGTCAGCGTCAGCCGCTCCGCCTCGATCGGCGAGACATCCGGCGCCGCCCCTGCGTCCCTCAGCCGCTCCAGCACTCGACACAGCAGAGCATCCTCGTCCGTCCGCGGCAGCACCAGCAACGTCGCGATCGCCCCATGCCGGTTCCGAATCGGCTGCCACCGGCACTGTAGCCCCTCGAAGCTCGCTGCCGCCGCCCCCGGCGCCCCATCCACCGGCTCCGCGCCCCCCGCCTTCAAAATCCGCTCCGCCTCCCGGAGTCCCGCGCCCGCCAGCACCGCCATGGGAAACGTCCCGCCGCCCGCCAGCCGCCCCACGCGCACCTCCGCCCCCGCCGCGCGCACCCGCGCCACCGGCACGATCCCCACCCGCAGGTCGAACCCGAATTCCTCCCGCGCCAGCCCCCGCGCCGCCGCCAGCGCATGCGCCACCACCGCCCGCCGCGAAGCCGGCGTCGCCAGAGTCGCCCCATCCCCGCCGAAGACAAACGGTGCCTCCACCCCGCGCAACGCATTCAGCACCGCCACGATCGCCGACGCCGCCACCACATTCACCTCCTTGTAGCGCCCCGCCTCGATCGCCTGCGTCGAGCCCGCCACATCCGCCACCGCGAGGTCCCAGTCGCCTGGCAACGGCGCGCACGCCCCTCGGCGCAAACACGCCTCCAGATCCCGCTCCGCTACGAGCCGCGTATAAAAATCCTCCGTGGACATAAACTCAGCGAGCCAGCCCACGGCATTACCCCCGCCGCGCGCATTTGGAAACCCGGAAACGCCTCCCGCGAAGCCGCGGAGAGGGGTGGGCGAGCGGTTCGCGCGGGCAGAATTGGGAATTTTGAATTTTAGATTTTGGATTTTGGTTTGAGAAAGCCGAGGCTTCCGCCCGAATCGACGCCCGCTCACTTTTCATGCCTTCCCGACGGCCCTCCCGCACCCGAAATCGCTCCGCGCAATTTGCGTGGTTCGTCGTCGTGGCGGGGTTGCTGAGCGCGGTGGCGCTGGCGGTTTACGGTCTGTTGCGCGGCTTTGGGCACGACACCCACGCGGATTGGCTGCGGCTCTCGGACGAGCTGAAAAAAAATGGCGAGCCGCTCTACCTCGCCGACATGAAGCCGGCCGCCGTCCCCGACGAGGAAAACTTCTTTGCGGCGGACGTGTTTGCCGGGCTGAAGGAGGATGCACCGCGCGATCCGCTGCTCCGGCGCGCCATTGAGCCGGGCGGCGGCCTGTCCGTGGCGGACTTGCTCGCGACCGCGACGAAGGGCGGCGGCGCCAGCCTGGAAGCCATCGCCGCGCGCCTGCAGCAGGCCGGGCTCGTGAAGCCGACGACGGATTTCCTGCTGGCCGGAGATCGCGTGCGCGCCGGCATGCGCAAGCTCGGCCTCGATTTTGGTCCGCTCGCAGCGGCAGCGGACCGGCCCGCGTCGCGCTTCCCGATCGATTACGAGCAGCCGTTTCCGAAGCTGCCGCATCTGCGTTATCTGGAGGCGCTCGGCGATTGGCTCGCGATTCGCGCCGTGGCGGAGCTCTCGACCGGCGACGGCGAGGCGGCGTCGCTGGATTTGCTGCTCATCGGGCGGCTGGCGGACTCCCTCGCGGGCGAGCCGTTCCTGGCCTCGCAACGGACGCGCCGGCTGCTCGTCGGGCTGTTCGCCGGCTGCGTGCGCGTGGGCATTGGCTGGGATGCGTGGTCCGGCGAGCAGCTGGCGGGCTTCGGCGAGGCGTTCGAGAAGGCGCGGCTGCTCACGGATCTCGGCTGGGCCTTGCGTGGGGCGCGGGCACAGTTCAATTCCGCCATTAGCCAAGCCCTTTCCGGCAAGAAGCCCACGGCTTCCGAGGCATTGCAGGACTGGCTCGGGCCGGACCTCGTCTCGCTCGACATGCGCACGTTGCGCGCCCGGCAGGTGGCGCTGAATCGCGGCGTGCAGGACTTCCTCGACGCGCTGGCGCGGCCCGACGGCGTCATTGTGGCGGCGCTGACCCCGGCCCATGCCGAATCGCTGCCGGCCGCCGCGCGGGAGCGTTTCCAGAAGTTCGCCGACGAGGCCCGCATCGCCGCGCAGCTCCAGACCTATCTCGCCCAGGCCGAGACCGCCTGTGCGCTGGAGCGCTATCGGCTCGGGCACGGCGGCTATCCGGAGAAACTCGACGCGCTCGTGCCAGATTTTCTGACTGCCCTGCCGTCGGACCCGATGACGGGCAAGCCGCTGGTCTATGCGGTGCGCGCACCGGGCGGCTACACCCTCACCGGCGCCGGCTGGAGCGATGGCCAGCCATGGGCATGGACGCGATAACTTTTCGCTGGCGCCCCGGAGCGGCCGCTCGTAAACGGTGACTTGCCCCCCCGAGCAGTTTGGACCACATTTCACTCTGTGACCCCGGCCCTAATCGCCGGGGTTGCGTTTCTCGCACTCTAACCTTTCTCAATGAATAGTTCTTTTACCGCCCGTTGGAACGAGGCGTTGCTCGACGACAACTACGAACTCTGGCGCAAAAATCCCCAATCGGTGAACGCCGACTGGGCCGCGTTTTTCGAAGGCTTCGAACTCGGCTGCGCAAAGCCGCAAAAGAATGGCGCCGCCGCTCCCGCGGCCGCCGCGTCAGCTCCGTCGGGGACGGGCATCGCCAACACCTCGTTCGAGACCCGCGTCGAGGGCCTCGTCTATGCCTATCGCACGCTCGGGCACTCCATCGCGAAGCTCGATCCGCTCGCTCTCACCACGCGCGAGAACCCGCTCCTCTCGCTCAAGGAACTCGGCTTCACCGAGGCCGACCTCGACGCGACCGTCAGCTCCCGCTTCTTCCGCGACGGCCGCAAGATGAAGCTCCGCGAGATGCTCGCGGACCTGCAGGAGGTTTACTCGGACACCATCGGCGCCGAGTTCATGCACATCCAGAATCCGCGCGTCCGCAACTGGGTGCGCGACAAGATGGAGAACCGCAGCGATTGGGCAAAGCATGACGCGCCCATCCAGCTCGACGTGCTCCGCAAGCTCCTCAAGGCCGAGGAGTTCGAGCGCTTCCTGCACACGAAATACCAGGGCAACAAACGCTTCTCGCTCGAGGGCGGCGAGGGGCTCATCGTCGCGCTCGAGATGGTGCTGAAGGCCTGTCCGAAGCACGGCATCAAGGAAATCGTCATGGGCATGGCCCACCGCGGCCGTTTGAACGTGCTCGCGAACTTCCTCCACAAGCCGCTCAGCCTCGTCTTCAACGAATTTTCCGAGAACTATGTCCCCGACTCCGTGAGCGGCAGCGGCGACGTGAAATACCATCTCGGCTACCAGACCACGCGCCATCCGGCCGAGGGCTACGACGTGGAAATCCACCTCGCGGCGAACCCCAGCCACCTCGAGGCCGTCGATCCCGTCGTGCAGGGCAAGGCCCGCGCCCGCCAGCGCGTGCTTGGCGACACCGAGCACCGCAAGCAGGTGCTTCCGCTTCTCGTCCATGGCGACGCGGCCTTCATCGGCCAGGGCATCGTGGCGGAGACGTTCAACATGTCGCAGCTCCCGGGCTACCGCACCGGCGGCACGCTCCACATCGTCGTCAACAACCAGATCGGCTTCACCACGTTGCCGAAGGATAGCCGCTCGACCGAGTATTGCACCGACATCGCGAAGATGGTCGAGGCCCCGATCTTCCACGTGAACGGCGAGGACCCGCTGGCCGTCATGCAGGTCGCCGAGTTCGCCACGGAGTTCCGCCAGGAGTTCGGCCGCGACGTCGTCATCGACATCTACTGCTACCGACGCCACGGCCATAACGAGCTCGACGAACCGACGTTCACCCAGCCCGGCCTCTACAAGCACATCGCGTCGCACCCGCTCCTCAGCGATATTTTCAGCGAGGAGATTCACAAGTTTGGCGTTGTCACCGACGAGCAGGTCGCCAAGCTCAAAACCGAGACGCTCGCCGAGCTGGAAACCGCCCTCGAGGTGGTGAAGGCCAAGCAAAACGGCAAGGACGCGCCTGACCGTGAGATGCGCAAGCTCGCCGGCTCCACCGCGATCTTCCAGCCAGCCTACACACACGAGCCGATCAACACGGCGATCACGCCCGAGACGCTCGAAAAAATCGTCACCGCGCTGACAAGCGTTCCCGAAAATTTCCGCGTGCTTCCGAAGCTGCGGCGCATCCTGCTCGAGCGTCGCAAGAAGGTCTGGCAGGACGGCGGCCCCTACGATTGGTCCTACGCCGAAGCGCTCGCTTTCGGTTCGCTGCTGCTCGAAAAAACGCCCGTCCGCCTTTCAGGACAGGACAGCCGCCGCGGCACGTTCAGCCATCGTTTGAGCGTCATTTACGACGAGGTCACCCGCGAGCGCCACATTCCGCTCAACCACCTCGATTCCGACCAGGCGCGCTTCTGCGTCTACAACAGCCCGCTCTCCGAATATGCCGTGCTCGGCTTCGACTACGGCTACTCGATGGATTTCCCGTCCATGCTGTGCCTGTGGGAGGCGCAGTTCGGCGACTTCGTCAACGGCGCGCAGATCATCATCGACCAGTTCATCTCGTCGGCGGAATCGAAATGGCAGCGTCCCAGCTCCATCGTCATGCTGCTGCCCCACGGCTACGAAGGCCAGGGTCCCGAGCACTCCAGCGCCCGCCTCGAGCGCTTCCTCCAGAGCTGCGCCGAGGAAAACATGCAGATCTGCAACATCACGACGCCCGCGCAGTATTTCCACGTCCTGCGCCGCCAGATCCATCGCGGTTACCGCAAGCCGCTCGTCATCATGACGCCGAAGAGCCTGCTCCGCCTCGAGCAAGCCGTCTCGAAGACCGAGGATTTCACGAACTCCCGCTTCTACGAGATCCTCGACGATCCCTCGAAGCCCGATCCGAAAAAGGTCGAGCGCGTCATCCTCTGTACGGGCAAGGTCTATTACGACCTGCAAAACTACCGCACGCAGAACGGCCTCGGCGACAAGACCGCCATCATCCGCATCGAGCAGCTCTACCCGCTTTACGGCGAAAAATTGAAGCGCATCGTCGCACCCTACGCGAAGGCGAAAACCTTCGTCTGGTGTCAGGAGGAGCCGCAGAACATGGGCGCCTGGTTCTTCCTTGCCTACCAGCTGGCCGACCTCCTCGATCATCCGATCAAATACGCCGGTCGCAAACCCGCTGCCAGCCCGGCGGTCGGCTCCATCGCCGTTCACAAGCGCGAACAAGCCGCGCTGGTCAAAGACGCCTTCACCCTGTAAGACTCGCGACCCTTCTCGCATGAGCATCGAAGTCAAAGTCCCCGCCGTCGGCGAATCCATCACCAGCGGCCTCCTCTCGACCTGGCACAAAAAAGACGGCGACACCGTCACGTCCGGCGAAGTTCTCTTCACCCTCGAGACCGACAAGGTTTCCAGCGAAGTGAACGCCACCGAGTCCGGCACGTTGAAAATCCAGGTCCCCGAGGGCGAGGAGGTCAAAATCGGCCAGGTCGTCGCGACCATCGAGGCCGGCGGCGCCGCTCCCGCGCCGAAGAAGGCCGCGAAGGCCGAGAAAAAGGCTGCCGCCGAGCCCGAGCCGGCTGCCGCTGTCGCGGAACCAACTCCCGTACCGGAGCCGACGCCGGAGCCCGCCGCGGCACCCGAGCCGCCGAAGCCCAAGCCGGCTGCCCCGGAGCCCGAGGGCCGCATCACCCGCAAAAAACTCTCGCCGCTTCGCCGCAAGATCGCCACGCAGCTCGTCGCCGCGCAGCACACGGCCGCGATTCTCACGACGTTCAACGAGTGCGACATGAGCGCCGTCATCCAGCTCCGCAAGGACATGCAGGAGGACTTCCAGAAGAAGCACGGCATCAAGCTCGGCTTCATGTCGTTCTTCATCAAAGCCGCGGTCGACGCCCTCAAGGCCAACCCGGCGATTAACTCCCGCATGGACGGCGACGACCTCGTCACCGCGAACTATTACGACATCGGCGTGGCCGTCGGCACCGAGAAGGGCCTCATCGTTCCCGTCGTGCGCGACTGCGATAAAAAATCGTTCGCCGAGATCGAGCGGGACCTCGCCGACTACGCCCTAAAGGCCCGCGAAGGCAAAATCGGCCTTGAGGATCTTCAGGGTGGCACGTTCACCGTCTCGAACGGCGGCGTTTACGGCTCGCTCATGAGCACGCCGATCCTGAACCCGCCCCAGAGCGGCATTCTCGGCATGCACAAGACGCAGGACCGTCCCGTTGCCGTGAAGGGCCAGGTCGTCATCCGCCCGATGATGTATCTCGCGCTGAGCTACGACCACCGCGTCGTGGACGGCAAGGAAGCGGTGACGTTCCTGGTGCGCGTGAAAGATTGCATCGAAAATCCGATGCGATTGCTTCTCGGCACGTAGTTCGCTAAAGTGCCCGCCCATGAGCACGCGCGCATGGGCGGCCTTTGACAAAGGCGGAACTCTCCAGTCGTTCGAATTCGATCCCGGCGAACTCCGGTCCGACCAGGTCGAAATTGCCGTCGAGTATTGCGGCATCTGCCACTCCGACCTTTCGTTGCTCGACAACGAGTGGGGGAACGCCGCTTATCCACTCGTCCCCGGCCACGAAGTCGTCGGTCGCATTGTCGCTCTCGGCGATCACGTCCCCGCATCGTGGAAAGTCGGCGATCGCGTCGGCCTCGGCTGGTTCTCCGAGAGCTGCATGCACTGCGACCAATGCCTCGCGGGCGATCACAATCTCTGCGCCACCGCCGAGCAGACCATCGTCGGCCGCCACGGCGGCTTCGCCGACAAGGTCCGCTGTCACTGGGCCTGGGCCACGCCGCTCCCCGCTGCCCTCGACGCCGCGAAGGCCGGTCCGCTCTTCTGCGGCGGCATCACCGTCTTCAACCCCATCGTTCAGTGTGGCGTGAAGCCCACCGACCGCGTGGGCGTGATCGGCCTCGGCGGTCTCGGTCACCTCGCGCTTCAGTTCCTCGACAAATGGGGCTGCGAAGTCACCGCCTTCTCGTCAAATCCCGCGAAATCCGACGAACTCCACCGCCTCGGCGCGGATGAGATCGTGAACTCCCGCGACGCCGCCGCGCTCGGCAAGGTCGCCGGAAAATTCGACTTCATCCTCTCGACCGTGAACGTCCCGCTCGATTGGGACGGCTACATCGGCGCGCTTGCTCCGAAGGGCCGCCTGCACTTCGTCGGCGCCGTGCTTGCGCCGATCCCCGTGCCCGCCTTCAGCCTCATCATGGCGCAGCGCGCGATCTCCGGTTCGCCGCTCGGCTCGCCGGCCACGACGCGCGACATGATCGAGTTCTGCGCCCGCCACGAGATCGCGCCCGTCACCGAACTCTACCCGATGTCGCAGGTGAACGACGCCCTCCAGCACCTGCGCGACGGCAAGGCCCGCTACCGCATCGTGCTCCAGGCCGATTTTTAAAAGGCGCACGGTCCTTGAGACGGCCGTTGCTTCCCGATAAACCGAAGGTTCTCGGGAATGAAAACACACCTTGTCTTTGCCCTCATGACGTTCGCATTGCTCGCGTTCGTCATCAGCCAGAGCAATCGCAAGACCGTGACGTTCGACCGCGTCATCGGCATCGCGAGCGATCTCAGTCACGAGCCGTATCGCGTTCCCGCAAAAATTCCCGCTCCGCTGCGCGCGCTCAACTACGACCAGGTGCGCGACATTCGCTACCGCGAGGACGAGACGCTCTGGCGGAAGGAAGGCCTGCCCTTCCAGGCGCGCTTTTTCTTCGCGGCCGGCGGCGGAGACAATCACAGCCCGATGCCAGTGACGGTTTTCAAGGTGGATCGCGACGGCGCGGGCGAGCTGCGCTTCTCGCCCGATCAATTCACCTTCGGCCCGCTCGTGAAACTCTCGCCGGAAGACCAGGCCGCCGGCCGGTATTCCGGCTTCCGCCTTTATTATCCGGTCAACAAGCCCGGCCAGCTCGACGAGGTGCTCGTCTTCCAGGGCGCGAGTTACTTCCGCGCGCTCGCGAAGTCCCAGCAATACGGCCTCTCCGCCCGCGGCATCGCGGTGGATACGCTGGGCAAGGAGGACTTCCCGAGCTTCACGATGTTCTGGCTCGTCCGGCCCGCGCCCGGCGCGTCGGAAATGACGCTCTACGCGCTCCTCGAAGGGCGCGATGTCACCGGCGCCTACGAATTCCGGGTTGCCCCCGGAGACGAAACAAAAATCCGCGTGCGCGCCGTGCTCTTTCCGCGCACCGGCACGAAGACCGTGAAGGACGTCGGCTACGCGCCGCTTACGAGCATGTTTTGGTATGGCGAGAACACGAGCAACACCTTTGGCGGCTGGCGGCCCGAGGTGCATGATTCTGACGGCCTGCAAATCCAGCGCGGCAACGGCGAATGGCTCTGGCATCCGCTTTCATTTGCGCCGCAGCGGCAGGTGAACGTCTTCATCGACAAAAATCCAAAAGGCTTCGGCCTCTTCCAGCGCGATCGCGACTTCAGCCACTATCAGGATCTCGAAGCGAACTACCATCTGCGCCCGAGCGCCTGGGTGCAGCCGGATGGAGACTGGGGCGCGGGCGAAGTCGTGCTCATGCAAAATCCACCCACCAAGGAATACCAGGACAACGTCGTCGCCTACTGGCGACCAAAGGGCGGGCTCACCGACCGCGCCGACTTCGCCTACTCCCTCGACGTCTTCACGCAAAGCGCGAACCTCCCGTCGCTCGGCGCGTGCCAGTCCACGCGCATCGATTATCAGGAAAAGCCGAACTATCGCTTCTTCGTCCTGACCTTTGCCGGCGGCGACCTTGCCAATCTGGCGGCCGACGCCAACGTGCAGCCCGACATCTGGATCGACGAGAAGGGCGTCCTCTCGAACGTGAGCCTGCAGCAGGTGCCCGGCACAAAAATGTGGCAGGTGAGCTTTGGCGTGACCGCATCCGAGGCGGGCAATCCCGTGGAAATGCGCTGCACGCTGCGCCGCGACGGCAAGCCGCTCACCGAAACCTGGAGCTACACATGGGTGAAGTGATTTCCCCAATGGAGGGAAACGCTCCGTCGTTTCCCACTTCAGTCCTCGACGCCTGGAACGAAGCCGCCCTGCGGCTCGAGGACTACCTCCGCGCCCATCGCGTGCGCGACCGCGAACGTCTGCTGCGCCTCAATCTCGACCTCCTCGACGAAGCCCACCGAATTCATGCGGCGGAGCCCGGCCGAACGCCGCTCGACGTCACGATGGAACTCGCCGCCGACCGCATCGAGGCGTGGTTCTCCCGGCTCGCGGACGAAACCGTTCCGTCCGACAGCCAGCTCGCCGCCCGCGCCCGGGGCGCCTGGTTCGCCAGCGGCCTGCATCGCGAATGGCCCACGGCATTCCTCGATCCCGCTCCGCCCGCCGCGCTGGTGGCCGCCGTTCGCTCCGCCTCGATGCAGGCCGGTCCCGCCCTCGAGTTCAGCAGCCTCATTCGCGCGGAGGTCGATTATGGCGCGATGGAAAATCTCGCCGAAGGCACGTGGCAGCAATTTTCGTGGGCGCACGTCCTCCGCGCTTTCGTCATCTGGGTCGCCATTTTCTTCGCGGCCTACGGCGCCTACCTCCAATTTTTCCGCCAGCCATGAAGCCGTTTCGTTCCTCCGATCCGCTGGCAGAGACCGCTTCGCTGCGGCAGGCACTATTCCTCGCGACCGGCGGCGGCATCACCATCGCCGGAGCCTGGCTGCTCTTCGACACCTACCGCCGCGACGAATTCACCTGGCTGGAAGGCACGCTGCTCGCGCTCTTCGTCGTGCTCTTCGGACAGATCGCGTTTGGTTTCGCCATTGCGTTCTGGGGCTTCGTCACGCGACTGCGCGGCGAGCGTTTTCAAATCATGCGTTCGCTCGACGGCCACGCGACCGACGCGCCGCCGGGCTCCACGGCCATCGTCATGCCGATCTACAACGAGGATCCCGCCCGCATTTTCCGCGCGCTGGAGAACATGCTCGTCTCGTTGCGCGCGACCGGCCACGCCGACGCGTTCGACTTCTTCATCCTCAGCGACTCGAATCAACCCGACAGCTGGATCGACGAGGAATGCGCGTGGGTGAGCCTCTGCTCGCGGCTCGACGCCTATGGCCGCGTCTTCTACCGCAAGCGCCGCGTCTCACTGAACGGCAAGAGCGGCAACATCGCGGACTTCTGCCGCCGCTGGGGGAAACGCTACCGCTACATGGTCATTCTCGATGCGGACAGCGTGATGGCCGGCGAAACCTTCGTGCGCCTCGCGCGGGCGATGGACGCGAATCCGCAGGTCGGCCTCATCCAGACCGCGCCGCAAATCGTCCGCGGCACGTCCGTTTTCCAGCGGCTCATCCAATTCTCCACGCACACGCTCGGCCCGATCTTCGCCGCCGGCTCGAACTTCTGGCATCTTGCCGGCGCGAACTATTGGGGCCACAACGCCATCATCCGCCTGCAGCCGTTCATGGAGCATTGCGTGCTGCCGGAACTGCCGGGCATCACCTCCGCGGACCGCCACATTCTCAGCCACGACACCGTCGAAGCCGCGCTCATGCAGCAGGCCGGCTATCAGGTCTGGTTCGCCACCGACGAGCCCGGCAGCTACGAGGAAGGCCCGCCGAACCTCACGGAAAGCCTTAAGCGCGACCGCCGCTGGTGCCAGGGCAACCTCCAGCACTTCTGGTTTCTCTTCGCGCCGAAGACCGGCTTCACGAACCGCATCCACATTTTCTTCGGCCTCATGGCCTACCTCAGCGCGCCGTTGCTCGTCGTCTTCATCGCGCTGAACGCCGTCGATTTCTACGCCAAGGAACGCCGCGCTATCCTCAGTGCACAGATCGGCGGCCTCACCGACACTTGGTGGACCAGCCTGCTGCTGCTCGGCCTCACGCTCGTCCTGCTCTTTGCGTCAAAGGTCTTCGGACTTCTTTACACGTTGCCGCGCGCGAGGCGATTCGGCGGCTTGTGGGCGGTGCTCGCTGGCAGCGTGATCGAGACCGTCTCGTCCGTGCTGCTCGCGCCGATCATGCTTTATTATTACACGAAATTCGTCGTGCTCACGCTTCTGGGCGTGAAGGTGACCTGGAAGACGCAGAACCGCAGCGATTCCGCCATTCCGCTTGGCCAGGCCCTCCGCGAATATGGCCTGCTGCCTGTTCTCGGCGCGGTTCTCACCGTGGCGACGCTGCATTGGGCGCCCGTCCTCACGCTCTGGCTCTCGCCGCTTCTGCTCGGTTGGCTGCTGGCGGTTCCGTTCGTCATGCTCACGAGCTCCGACCGCCTCGGCCAATGGCTGCGCCGCCGGGGCCTGTTGCTCATTCCCGAGGAGATCAACGAGCCGGAAATCCTTCGCGGCCTGGACGAGCCGCCGCCCGCGCTCGTGCGCCCGGCGACGCTGGTGGCCACGCCGCATTACGGCCTGCTCCAGGCATTGCTCGCGCCCTTCGCAAACGCCGTCCACATCTCGCTCCTCCGTCGCTCCCGCGTGCATGCCAAACACAAACAGGACTACCTCGACTCGCTCGCGGCCCGCCTTCTCGCGGACGGCCCCGACGCGCTCACGCGGCGCGAAATGATGGCCCTGCTCTGGAGCTCCGAAACACTTGCCGCGCTCCATCGTCGCCTCTGGCGGGCCGGTGAAACCGAGCTGCATCCGTGGTGGCGCTTCGCCATGCGCCACTACCACGAGGCGCATTCCGCCCGGCACGCACCCTAGCTGCCCGGCGCGGCGCCGACGTATTGCGGATCCACCGTTTGGTAGCGCGGATTCGGCGTCGGTGTCGGTGTTGGCTTGGGTTCGCGCGGGCCAAACATCCGTTGCCACCAGCTCTTCGTTTTCACGGCCGCCGTGTTGAGGCCGGTTTCGATGTGATCTCTCGTCGTCACGACCACCGCCTGGGCCTTGCGCGATCCCTGCTGAACCGTCGTGCATCCCGCAAACAGCATCGTTCCAAGGCTCAAAAGTAAAATCCAACGTCTCATCGTCCTCTATTTCGCGGGAGGCGGGCGTTGCGGACGACAAAAATCGCTGCCAGCCTCGGAAAATAATGTCGAACCTCCTCGCCGCCGCCACTTCTCCCTACCTGCTCCAGCACGCGGAGAACCCCGTTCATTGGCACGAGTGGAACGCCGCCGCCTTCGAGCGCGCCAGGGCGGAAAATCGGCCCGTCTTCCTCTCCATCGGCTACTCGACCTGCCACTGGTGCCACGTCATGGCCCACGAATCCTTCGAGAATCCCGAGGTCGCTGCCGTCCTCAATCAATTCTACATCAGCATCAAGGTGGACCGCGAGGAACGCCCCGACATTGACCGCCTCTACATGGCCTTCGTGCAGGCGACCACCGGCAGCGGCGGCTGGCCCATGAGCGTATGGCTCACGCCCGACTGCGAACCGTTCTTCGGCGGCACCTATTTCCCCCCGACCGATCGTTATGGCCGGCCCGGCTTCGTCACCGTGCTCGAGCGCGTCGCCGAACTTTGGGCCACCGAACCCGACCGTGTCCGCGCGCACGGCGCCGAAGTCATCACCTCCCTCCGCGAGACCTCCACGCCGCCCACGGCCCGCGCGGAACTCGACGATGCTCCGCTCCGCGCTGGCTTCGACGCCTTCGCGGCAAGCTACGATGCGGCCCGCGGCGGCTTCGGCGGAGGTCCCAAGTTTCCCCGCCCATCCGTCTTCAATTTCCTGCTCCGCCGCCCCGAACCCGAGGCCCGCGAAATAACGTTCCACACCCTGCGGGCCATGGCCGCCGGTGGGTTGCGCGACCACCTCGGCGGCGGCTTTCATCGTTACTCCGTCGATGGCGAATGGCACGTCCCGCACTTCGAAAAAATGCTCTACGATCAGGCGCAGCTCGTCGGCTCCTACCTCGACGCCTGGCAGCTTAGCGCCGATCCGCATTTTGCCGCCATCGCCCGGGAAACTCTCGGCTACGTGACCCGCGATCTCACCCACGAGCAGGGCGGCTTCTTCTCCGCCGAAGATGCCGACAGCCTCTTCGAGCACGGCCAGCCCGCGCACGGCGAAGGCGTTTTTTACGTCTGGTCGCACGAGGAAATCACCCGTCTCCTCGGCCCCGAGCGCGCTGCGGTCTTCGGCCAGCGCTACGGCGTCGAACCCGGCGGCAACGTCGATCCCGCCGCCGACCCCCATCACGAATTCACCGGGAAAAACATTCTCATCGAGCGCGCAGCGGAGCCGCCGCTGGATGACGAGCGCGCCATCCTCTTCGCCGCCCGGGCGCAACGTCCCCGCCCGCACCTCGACGACAAGATCCTCACCGCCTGGAACGGCCTCATGATCTCGGCCTTTGCCCGCGCCGGCGCCGCGCTCGACGACCCCGCTTTCCTCGAGTCCGCCCGTCGCGCCGCGACCTTCCTGCGCGAGGAGCTCTTCGACGTAGCCACCGGCGAACTCCACCGCACCTGGCGCAACGGCCGGTCCGCCATCCGCGCCTTCGCCGAGGATTACGCCTTTCTCATCCAGGGTCTGCTCGACCTTTACGAGGCGACCTTCGAGCCCGCGTGGCTGCAATGGGCGACGCAGCTCCAGACGAAACAGGACGCGCTCTTTTTCGATGAAACCACTGGCTCCTACCTCGGCAGCGCCGAGGGCGATCCGCTCGTCCCGATTCGCTTGCGTGACGACTACGACGGCGCCGAGCCCTCCGCCAGCTCCGTCACCGCGCGCAACCTCCTGCGCCTCGGCTGGATGTTTCACGAAGACGCCTTCACCGCCCGCGCGCAACGCATCCTCGAGTCCTTCGAGACCATCCTGCGCCGCATGCCCTCCGCCGTTCCGCAAATGCTCTGCGCCCTCGACATGGCGCTCACGCCACCCCACCAATGGGTCCTCGCGGGTGAACGCACCTCCGCCCTGGCCCGGGCTGCCCGGCAAAAATTTGCGCCGAACCGGGTCCTGATCTTCGCCGGCGACACGGAGTCCTCCGCGGCGATGAAGCCCGTGAACGAAAAGACCGCGCTCTACATCTGCGAAAACTTCAGCTGCCGCGCGCCGATCACCGACGCCGCCGCAATCTAGGAAACCGTCAGCATCGCCGCACCGAAGACGCCCGCGCTATCGCCGAGCGTCGGCTTCAGCAGCGCCGCCTCGAAGTGCGGCGCGAAGATGTGCGCCGAGATTTTTTCGCGCGTTTCGTCGGAGTAGAGCGCGTCGATGTTGCCCACGCCGCCGCCGATGACGACGGCGTGCGGATCGAAGGTGTCGATGATGATCGCGAGCGACCGCGCGAAGTAATCCGTCAGCCGCGCCATCGTGGCCGTCGCGTGCGGATCGATGCCTTGCGTCGCGCGTTCGACGACTTCCTTGAGCGGGCGCTTTTCGCCCGCCACGCTCGCGTAATATTTTTCCAGCGCCGGGCCGGCGATGATCGTTTCGATGATGCCGCGCGTGCCGTAGCCGGAGACTTCACCCTCGGGCTCGATCACGATTTGTCCCCACTCGCCGGCAATGCCGTGGCAGCCGTTCAGCACATGGCCGTTGACGACGAATCCCCCGCCGCAGCCGGTTCCCATGATGATGCCGAACACCGTCTCGTAACCACGCGCCGCCCCCATCGTCGCTTCGGCCAGCGCGAAGCAATTCGCGTCGTTTGCGATTTCGATGCCGACGCCGAGTGCGCGTTGAAGGTCGTCGCGGAATGGCCGTCCGTTCAGGCATTGCGTGTTCGAGCCGCGCTGCAGGCCCGTTTTCGGGTCTCGCGTGCCGGGCGTGCCAATGCCGATCACGGCCGGGAACGTGCCGGGATAATGTGGGCGCAATTCGCCGATCAATTTTTGGACCTGACCGATGATGTGGTCGTAACCGCCACCGGACTCCGTCGGCACGCGGGTGCGAAAGAGCGCCGACGAAGGGTTCGCGGGATCGACGATCGCCCCCTCGATCTTCGTGCCGCCGAGATCAATTCCGACGAGATGCACGGTTAATACGATTTCGCGAAGACCACGCGCTGCCGGCTCGGCTCGCCCGAGAAAATGCAGACGCCCGGTTCGGGATTCGCCTCGAATGGGATGCAGCGGATCGTCACCTTGAGGTCTTCCTTGATCTTCGCCTCGACCTCCGCGCTGCCATTCCAATGCGCAAGGGCAAAGCCGCCGTGAACCTCCGGCTTGTCGGCGTTCTTCGCGGTGAAATACGCGTAGAAATCTTCCTTCGAGTCGATCACGCGCGTCTGCGCATCACGGAAGGCCGTGGCCCGCGCGAGCAGGTTCTCCTGGATTTCGTCGAGGATCACTGGCACGCGTCCGAGCGCCTCGAACTGCGGCAGGAATTCCTTCTGCTTGGGCGGCTGGTCGCGGCGGGACAACGCAATTGTGCCGCTCTCGAGGTCGCGCGGCCCGATCTCGATGCGAATCGGCGCGCCTTTCTTGATCCACTCCCAGCTCTTCGTGCCGCCGCCGATGTCCCGCGCGTCGATTTCCACGCGCAACGGCTCGCCGCGGAAACTCTGCGTGCGCAGGTCGGCCGCGAGCTTGTGCGCCGCCTCGAGCACCGCGTCCCGCGTTTCGGGCTTCGGCGTGATCGGAATGATGATCACCTGCGAGGGCGCCACGCGCGGCGGCATGATCACGCCGTCGTCGTCGCCATGCGCCATGATGAGCGTGCCGATTAGGCGCGTGCTCACGCCCCAGCTCGTCGTCCAGGCATGCTCGACCTTGCCGTCGCGGCCCTGGAACTTGATGTCGGACGCCTTCGCAAAATTCTGGCCCAGGAAATGCGACGTGCCGGCCTGGATGGCCTTGCGATCCTGCACCATCGCCTCGATGCACAGCGTGCGCACCGCGCCGGGAAACCGCTCGGCCTCGCTCTTCTCGCCGGTGAGCACGGGAATCGCGAGCCAGTCGCGCGCGAACGTCTCGTAAACGCCGAGCATTTTTTCGGTCTCCTCGACGGCCTCGGCCTGAGTCTCGTGCGCGGTATGGCCCTCCTGCCAGAGGAACTCCGCCGTGCGCAGGAACAGGCGCGGCCGCATTTCCCAGCGGACGACGTTCGCCCATTGATTGATCAAGATCGGCAGGTCCCGGTAGCTGCTCACCCACTTCGCGTAGGTCGCGCCGATGATCGTTTCGGACGTCGGCCGCACGATGAGCGGTTCGTTGAGCGGGCCGGCGGGGACCAACTTGCCATCGACCTTCTCGAGGCGGTGATGCGTGACAACCGCGCATTCCGTCGCGAAGCCCTCGACGTGATCCGCTTCCTTCTGCAGGTGCGAGAGCGGAATAAAGAGCGGAAAATACGCGTTCTTGTGGCCGGTGGCCTTGAACATCCCGTCGAGCGCGCGCTGCATCTGTTCCCAGAGCGCGTAACCCCACGGCTTGATGACCATGCAGCCGCGCACCTCGGAGTTTTCAGCCAGATCGGCTGCGCGCACGACTTGCTGATACCACTCGGGAAAATCTTCGTCGCGGCGTGGAGAAATGGCGGTTTTTTCGGACATAGCGGGACCCGCGAATCTACCGGACCACCAGCTCTTTGAAAAACCTTTTGAAAAAATCCACGCCGGCCTCGAGGTCGGCGACGGCGAGGAATTCGTCCTTCGTGTGCGCCTGCGCGATGGAGCCCGGGCCGACTGCGACCGCCGGCACGCCGCGCTCGGCGAAACACGCCGCGTCGCAAAACCATGCTGCCGTCGTGCAGCCCGCACCGACGCGCTCGAGCGCGTGGATCATCGGGTGATCGGGATCCGTGAACATCGGCGGTGCGCTCCAGCTCTCGATTTCCAAATCCGGACAAACTTCCCGCAGCCGGGCGATCACGGGCCCAAAATCCTGCCCGGGAATCGTGCGCATATCGACGCACAGTTCGGAGGCATCGGGCACGATATTCACCTTCGTGCCGCCGCGGATCGTCCCGGCGCTGATCGTCGGCGAGCCGAGCGCGGGATGGCATTGCGTGGCAAGCGACGGCGCGATCTCGTCGCGAATGCACCGCAGCACGTCGGCCATTTTGTAGAGGGCGTTGTCGCCGCGCTCGGGCATCGAGGCGTGAACGGCCGTGCCTCGCGTGCGCAGCGTGTGCCACGAGGAACCCTTCGTCGCGTGGACGATTTGCAGCTCCGTCGGCTCCCCCACGATCACGAAATCGAACGTCTCGCTTGCGGCCAGCGCCTTCGAGCCGTGCAGGCCGGCCTCCTCGCCCATCAGGCCCGCGAACCAGATCTCGTGACTTAACGCCCGGACATCGCTTTCCTTGAGCGCCCACAACATCGCGGCGAGCGAGCCCTTCGTATCCGACGCGCCGCGGCCCCAGACTCTACCGTCCCACACCTCGCCGCCAAACGGATCGATCGTCATGCCGCCGACACTCACCGTATCGGTGTGCGGCGCGAGGAGCAGGCGCGGCTTGCCGGGGCGGTCGGCGGGAAAGCGCCCAATGACGTTTGGTCGGTCGGGCAGCACCTCGGGGAGGGAAACTTCCGCTCCGAGATCCCGCAGAAACGCCGCGATGAATTTCGCGATTTCCTTTTCGCCGACGCCATCGGTGCCGGGGTCGCCATCCGGGTTCACGCTCGGGATGCGAATCAGCTCCTGGAGCAGTGCGATGGCGTTAGGGGGCATGGAAATTTTACAGAAGGTCGCGAAGACCGCGAAGGAAGGCAGCTCCTTTGCGGCCTTTGCGGTCTTCTGTTGAAAAAAATCTCATTTCTTCAGCCCCCGATACCACGCGACGAACTTCGGGATGCCATCGGCGATCTTCGTGTGCGGTTCGTAACCAAGCAGGCGGCGTGCCTTGGAAATATCGGCGGAGGTGAGCGGCATGTCGCCCTTCTGCTCGGGCAGTTGCTGGATGATCGCCGTCTTGCCGAGTGCGGTCTCGAGGGCGGCGATGAGTTCGTTGAGCGTGGTCGTCTCGCTCTCGCCGAGGTTGAAAATATCGAATTTTTCCCCGCTGTCCCGCGCGTAGGCGATGGCGCCGCGGACGCCATGCACGATGTCGTCGATGTAGGTGTAGTCGCGCCGCGTGTTTCCATCGCCGAACTTCGGGATCGCCTGCCCGCGCTCGATCATGTCGGTGAACTTGTGGATCGCGAGGTCGGGGCGCTGACCCGGTCCATACACGGTGAAAAAGCGCAGGCAGACCACGCGCAGGCCGTAGAGATTCGAGAAATTTCCGCAGAGTTGCTCGCCGGAGAGTTTTGTCGCGGCGTAGGGGCTGAGCGTTTGCGGCAGGGGTAGCTCCTCGGAGAAGGGCACCGTTTTCGCAAGGCCATAGACGGAGGAGCTGGAGGCGAAGATGAAATGCCGCGTGCCGGCGGCGCGGGCGCCTTCGAGGAGGTTGTAGGTGCCGGTGATGTTCGTATCGATGTAGCCCTTGGGGTTCTCGATGGAGGGCCGCACGCCGGCGCGCGCGGCGAGGTGGACGATCGTGTCGAATTTTCCCTCGGCCAGCACGGACTGCATGGCGTCGAAGTCCTCGATGTTTTCCTCGATGATCCGCGCGCGGCCGCCGAAGCTGGCGACGTTTTCGCGTTTGATCGCGGGGTCGTAAAAGTCCGTGAAATTATCGATCACCGCGACGTCGTGGCCGTCGTCGAGCAGATGGCGGACGAGGTGCGAACCGATGAATCCGGCCCCGCCGGTGACGACTATCTTCATCGGGGGAGCCTACCGGGCGTGGAAAAATGCGGGCAAGGCTTTTCCCGGCGGACGAAGCGCGGTCAGAACGAATACCAGCCGTCGTTCAGGCCGTCCCAATCGTCCCACTTCGAGCCGGACGGGCTGATGTCGCCGCCGAGCGCGGCATCGACCTCGAGTTTCTTCCAGGTGCGCAGCCGCACGTATTCGGCGTATTCCTTTTTCGTGCCGGCGTAGATGCGGTTTCCGCTCTTGGGATCGACGAAGACGAAATAGGTGCGGCCGTGGCTCTCGACGGCCGTGATTTTCCCGGGAGGCAGCGTCTTGTAGAGGGCGACTTGCTTGGGCTTCGTCGCGGAGAAAGTGCGGAAGCCGGCGCGGGTGAGGAGGTTTTCCTTCGAGACGTCGTTCGTGGCGCAACCGGCCGCGAAGGCGAGAAAAAGAAGGGCGGCGAGCAGGGAAAATGGGCGCATGGAGGAGGAGATTTGGCGCTTCTTAACGCCGAATCTCCCGACGGGCAAGCCTTCCTCCGTGACTTTTCCGAACGACGCCCGCCGCACTTTTTTTTGACTCCGGCCCGGGGGTTGAGGCAGAAAAATCGGATTGCGATTGCGGGTGATGGTCACGGTTTGCACGACACGAAGGGAGTTCCAGGCTTTCGAGGAAGTCGCGGAGGAATTGCACGGCGGCCATCCCGCCTTTGTCCCGCCATTTCCCGGCAGCGTTGCGAAATATCTCTCGCCGAAATCCGCCTTTCACCGCCGGCACGGGGAGATCGTTCCCCTGATCGCGCGGCGGGACGGACGCGCAGTCGGGCGCATCGCGGCGATCGTGAACCGCACGCACAACGAGCGCTACGGCGATCGCATGGGCTTCTTCGGGTTCTTTGAATGCGAGGACGACCCCGCGACGGCGCGCGCGTTGTTCGCGGCGGCAGAGCAGACGTTGCGCGCAAAGGGCTGCACGGCCGTTCGCGGACCCTACAACCCGAGCATCAACGACGAATGCGGCCTGCTCGTGCAGGGACACGACGACGCGCCGTTCATCGGGCTGACGTGGAATCCGCCGTATTACGGGCGGCTCGTCGAGGCGGTGGGCTATGCCGCCGTGCGCAAAAAATACGGGCTGCATTTGCCGCTCCACCGACTCGAGCCGCCCGCGCGGTTGAGCCGGATCGTCGCCCGCACGGCGGCCCGGGCGCGGTTGAAACTGCGACCGATCAACCTGCGCGCGCTCGAGCGGGAACTGCAGATCGTTCACGAAGTCTATAACGCGACGCTCGAGCGGAATTGGGGTTTCGTGCCGATCACGATGGACGATTTGCTCGCTGCCGCGGACGACATGCGCGCGATCGCGGATCCCGCCATGATTTTGATCGCCGAGATGAACGGCGAAAATGCCGGCGTCGCTCTCTCGTTGCCGAACTTCAACGAGCTGCTCGCGCTCACCCGCCGCACCCCGCGCTGGCTGCGGCTGCTGCACGTCGCATGGCTGATGAAAACGCGCCACATTCGCACGGCGCGGCAGGTTGTCTATGGCATCTCGCCGCGCTTTCGCGACCGCGGCGGACTCCACGCCTGGCTGCTTTACGAGCAGTTCGTCTGCGCCAAGGCCCGCTACCACGACGCGGAACTCGGCTGGATCGAGGAAACCAACACCGAGATCCTGGAGAACTCGCGTCTGATGGGCGCGGACGTGCATCGCACCTGGTGCATCTACGAAAAAAGCCTCGCTGATTCCGCCTAGGCGGCGCCGCCGTCCGGCTTGTCGGCCTGCCCGAAAATCGCCATGCTCGCGGGCGTGAAACGTTTCCTCTTCCCCCTCGGCGCGTGCGCCTTCGCCCTGCTTCTCCTTTCCGGTTGCCTCACGACTCCTTCGGGAGCGGGCGGCGGCATGAACTCGGTCCTGGTTTCCAACACGAACGTGAACGCGATCATCGCGGCGGCGAACGACGTCTTTCCGCAATACGGCTACACCTCCAGCACGATGAGCTATCCCGATTCCGCCAGCTTCGACAAGCCGGCCGGCGCCTTCGGAAAATTGCTCTACGGGAGTTACGGCACGACGACCTCGATGCGCGCGAAACTCGTCATGACGCCCGTGCCCGGCACGAACAATTTCCAGCTCACCATCCGGGTGTCGCGCGTGAGCGACGCCGGACAGGCGGGCTTCGAAGATAGCCGGAAAATGCTCGGATTGTGGTCCGGCGAATTCATGCCGTTGATGCGCAAGATCAGCGCCGAAGCCGGCGGCGCGGGGCCGATGTAGGCGTGAGCGGACGCGGACGGTCGTTCGTTGCGCTCGCCCTGGCGGGCGTGTTGCTGCTTGTGATCGGCGCGCTCACCGTGGGCTACGTCGCGGTGGATTTGCCCGCGGAGATCGCGCGGCGGATCGAGGGCGGCGCCGCGTCTTCCGCCCGGGAGATCGCGG